>ERZ773250.459-NODE-459-length-23720-cov-3.694147_pt1 | contig 23720 bp, 28 predicted proteins | sample MGYA00511258_ERZ773250 | MGnify/ENA primary metagenome ERZ773250 (study PRJEB29015, sample SAMEA2738164) | human oral metagenome | biome: human oral; feature: human-associated habitat; material: saliva | place: China | collected 2187 ... | reverse complement strand
GCGAGTACTTCGACCAAGCTAAATCTCTTGTTTCAGGTAACGAAATGGTCAGTGGCGCTTTAGACAAGATTAAAGGTCTATTCTAAGACTAAATCCCCGCAGTCAATAGGATTGCGGGGGCTTTTTATGTCTAGAAGTCCTATTTAGAGACGGTGCCTAGCTTAGTCAAAAGTTCTTTAGAACAAGCAAAAAAAGAGATTCCCTAAGGAACCTCTTTTTATTCTATATGACTATAGAATTATTTTTTCAAGTTGTAGAATGATTTCAAACCACGGTATTCTTTTAGTGCAGTTTGAAATACGTATATAATAGGAAGAAAACCTATTAAATAAGGATATATGCGTGTAAGATGTAGACATCAAAACTCACATAAAGTTACTAAAGTTTACACTTATTGCCCCTTATTTGCCCCCTTTTTTATAAAAAAGACTTGGCAGCATGAGCTACCAAGCGATATGGAAAAGCAACTCTTAGACTTTGCTAAAGGGCAAATCTAAGTACATCTATAGTGTACCTCTATTTAGATTAAATGTCTAATGTTATATCAAGGGTACACAAAAACCCCGACTAAAAGTCGAGGACAGTTCGAGAATATTCATCGAAACGACGCCAAGTATTCCTAAGGATAGGTTATCACTTATCGTAGAGAATGGCAAATATAAAAAAGAGCTATGAGTTTCCTCGTAGCTCTTTGCCTATGATGGACTTATATTATACCAAATAAAAAAAGCCCCAGCAAATGCCAGGGCTTCGACCACTACCACCATGATGTCCGAACTGTGGTCTGTCGGGAGGTGATATACTCCTTTTCGTTTTTTAGTTTGCGTGGTCTTGATTAAGCGAATGAACCGAATGACGTTACACGGCGGCCATTCTCTGATTGTCCGACTGCGACATAGCGACGATTTCCAGACCCGCCAATGTAACTGATCCAGATATAGCCGTCAACGTCACACCAGCCGTCATAGTTGATAGTTTCACCAGCTCCATAGACTGCCACGATTTCAGCACCTAGACCGGCACCGGCTCGAACGTTAAGAGCTGATACTTCAACCGTAAATGTCCCGGTTTCCTCGTTGATAGTAATTATACCATCGAAAGGCGTTGGGGTTGGTGCAGGGGATTGTGATTGGTTGTCTGTTGGGAAATAGAACCAGCCCACAATACCGTCAAAATTGCGTGTATTGTAACGAGCGGGGCCACCAACGTATAAACTATCAGCGTTGCCGTCAATATTTTGTTCGATGGTTCGCATGGTGTAGCCGTCTGAATCTTCGATAACGAGACCAGTGTGGCCGTACGAATGCCCTGCGATGTAAGTAGTATCCATGACGAATACAGCCCCACAACGTGGGCGGCTGTCGAGGTTGCCTTCTTGGTTATACTCAACCTCATAGCCTGCTGCTGCCGCTGAGTTTAGCAAGTCAATGGCGTTACCCCAAAGAGCACGGCCAAAGAAGTTAATTGAGATAGAGTTAGGCAGGTCAACGCATTGTGTTCCGTAAGAACCATCTGCATCAGTACCGACACCAGCGTCAGCTAGATTTTCTGCGAATAGAATGATGTCATTATCTGTTGCCATATAGTAATTCTCCTTATGTTAATTTTGTCCAACCGCTCGGTACGGTTGGGTTAGTAGCTAAATAGTTGATATGTCCGAAATTTTTAGCCCTGGATACTTCGTTTAATTTCCAAAATCTCATTCTCCAATTCTGCAACCTTTTTCTTTAATTCATCAATGTCGCTCGTTGGTAATTGAGATTTTGTTACAAGTGGGTCTTCCGCAAATTTATTTTGTTCTATAACCTGTTTAAAAAAGTTATTATAAGTTGGAAATAACCCATACGCTTGATTGATAGTCAATGATGAAGATTGTTTATCTTTAATCTCCTTAATATCCGCCCCCACAGCTTGAGCAAATTCTGTGAACTTACTCATAGCGCTCACGCTTTCGCAGTATTATAAACACTCACAAGGTCTTCTTGCTCAATGGTATCGAGACGGCCACCCAATTCAGTCATTTTCGTAATGATACCACTATCGGTATTGCCGCCCGCCGCTTCGATGTTATCAGCGATTTCCTTGAGTGTGTTAAGGTTTTCGGGAGCTCCACCAATGATGTCAGCTTTAGCCTGTGTAATAGCTTGCGTCAAGCGTTCTTCACTGACACCAGCCGGCTTGCTGGCAATAGATGCCTTGATTTCTTTGATGTCAGCACCCACGGCTTGGGCAAAATCATGTAATTTACTCATTTATGTTTCCTTTCTTAGATTTTAGCTAGATTGTAGATATTTACGAGGTCTTCCGTCGTATCAGTGCCACCACTGATTAACCCAGAATCTCGCAATTCATCAGCTAGTAGTTTCAGTTTAGGGCTCTTGTCCGATGGAATAGTATGATCCGCATTTAGTGAGTTCTTCACTTTCACCTTAAAGTTATTAGACGGGAAGATATGCCCATCTAGTTTGATTTCAAGGTAGTAAGTGCCAGTAGCTACCACGTTCCCCATTGAGAATGAGAATGTCCCGTTTTTAACGGCAACATCTTGATAAAGTGCCACCGTTTCATCGTTGGACAGTGTTAGCTTACCAGTGCCGGACAATTCCATGCGTTTTCCATCGTAACCCAAAATTTCAAAACCAAAAACGGAAGTGGTGTCCCCAGATTTTAGGACATCACCGCCTTGAATTTGGTTGATGGAAGTCATGAGCTTAGCCATAGGCTAGTCCTCGCGAGGTTCGTTGTAGTTCAATGCTTGCTTACTGTCAGCGACACCCTTTGTTGTTGGGTCTGTAACGATTCCGAGGAGAACCAAGATCATCAATAGAGTATTGACACCCTCTTGGATATTGTGTGGAATCTCAAGTCCGAATTGCCCCAGCATAACGAATACTGCTGAGATAAGGGCTGCTAACGTCACTTTATTTTTTAGTCGCAATTTCAAATTAATCATTTTCTGTTTTCTCCTTTTCTTCCTCGTTTTTTGAGGTTAAATTAAATTTCTCTTTATCGATATTGTTCTTAACATACTTATCAAAGTATGGGATTTCCACCCCTAGAGCTGACAAGCTAGCTAAGATACTAGAGCCGTATGCTGCAATCATGGCAAAGATAAATGTATCTAGGATACCGCCCAGATTCATGAAGGCTGCGAACGGATAGAAAATGGCTACAAATGTAATCATAGCCGTATGGCTGACTAGCCCTTTTCTAAATTTTGAGCTTGAAAACTCATGAGCGGCCCAAGCTCTGGACACGCCGATGATGATATCACTGAAAATGATAATCATGAGCAGGAACACCCATAAATGCTCATCGATACCGTGTGCGTAGAAGTCTCTAACCACATCGAAAACACCAAAAATGCCGTCTGGTTTCTGTACCATTAACCCTCCTTCGGTCTAAATACCCATGCAGTAGCAACCCCATTGTTTTCGAGTTTGCCACCTTTTGCAAAGTCAGCGAATGGTTGATTTTCGTAAGTGAATGACCCGTTAACTTGGATAAGTACCAGTTTGCCTTCTCCGTCCACTTCTTCGTGGTCTGGGGATTCGATAGCGAAGATATCCCCAGCGTTGAATACATCGCCTTTTTTAGCGACTGGAAGCAATTCCAAATATTGCTTGTAGATTGTGCCGTACTGGATATTCTGACTCATTACCGCATTGAGGATGGACACGTTGGCAATTTTACGAGTCAATTCGCCTTGTTCAGCGACTTTCTCAGCCAAATTTAAGCGATTGTCAAGGTCTTTGATAGATTCCTCTGACTTAGCTTGATAGCGTGCCAATGCCCCAGCAGGGTCCAGCTCTGTCGCTAAAATGTCTAAAATGAGCTGGATTTTAGCTTCATCCGTCTTACTTGTGTGGTCCCCCGGAACGTCTCGAGTCAACCACGTCGAGCCATCTTTGGACTGGATGGCAATCCGTGTTGTTGTCGGGTTGGTCAGATAACTCGATGTAACACTGAAATTAGACTTATTCATTAGCCACTCCTTTCTGTGCCGCCTCGTTAAAGAGGTCGTTAAGGTCTGCGTCAGACGCTAGTACATTTTGGTAATGCTCTAGTTGCGATTTGACCTGCTCCAGTTCGCTAATTGTCGACTGCAAGCGAGCCTTAAACTCAGCTTTTTCAATCGTCAAATTAGCGTTCTGACTTGCGATATCTTGAATCATTGAAGTGTAAATTTGTTCGTTCATTAGTTCTCCTTCTTACGGCTGTACTGAAATTTTCAAACGACTAGCTACTAGTCTGAGAAATGGTATGAGGTCAATCCAAGGGCCGCCGTCAGCTTTCACTTTCATAAACTCGGCGTCTGGATGTTGTGAGTGCCTAAAATGGACAGTATCTCCAATCAATTGAACCTCGTCAACAAACGCTCTAGGTTGTTGGTTGTCGTTCGAGCGAACAACACGAATGCCCGCAAATCGTCCGGATGAATAGTCATTCTGTGTCCCGGTATTGTCAGCATTGACACCCATAGCGGTATAGACCCCGTTATAAGAATCGTCCCTAAAATGGATGAACGCTGATGTTCCGTTTCGAGTACGGAATAGCGCATTGTTCTCGTTGTGAAATTCAATCTTTGCATTATCGTAGAAATGCATCTCTGAGCCATTTAGGTCTACCCTCATTGCTCCGTTAAGTGCTTCAATTCTACCCCCTCGATAATTCAAACCTGTAAACGTACCGCTAGTGACACTCTCGGCGTTTAGGTTAACGACGTCAACGAGTGAAGCGTTTAAACGCCCGCTAGTGATTTTACTTGCTGACAGTTCACCGATTTTAGCTGAGCTAATAACACCATCTTCGATGTAGGTAGAACCAGTGATTTGAACCAATTTACCGTCGATTTTGACCGAACCGTCTTTGTTGAGGTTGATTTGGTTAAGCACATCACCGGACCTTGTCAGGTTCTTAACTGCCCAAGACCCTGCAATCTGGGACATTTCGGATTTGGTAGCTTCAAGACCAGTGTCCAGCTTGTCTAGTTGCTTGTTAGTAACACCGAGATTAAACGACCACTTATCCTCTAGGTTCTCCACCTTCCAAACTGTACCCTTGGCCTCTTGGATAATTTGCGAAATAGACTGCCCGTGTTCACCGATTGTCCGGCTGAAACCGTCGACGGTAGACTTAATTTCATTGAATTTAACTGTCACCTCTTGGCTTGCGTCTTTTGGTGATGGTTGCCAAGCACGGTTCATAGTCCCCTCGTAGCAATCTAGCTCGGTAAAAAATAGCAACGACTCACTGCCGTTGGTAGTACCAGTGTTGTCAATACGAATATAGCCTTCGTCACATTCACCAGAATTAAATGTTAAGTGCCATTTAGCGAGTCCGGCGACTGACGGTGAACCAGTGTGTGCTTTAAAACGCACCGCCTTTGTGTAATTCTTGCCCGTTTCACTTGACTTTCGACCAAGAAAATAGATGTCTACCCCCTTGATATTTCCCGTAGCAAACAATTGAAAATTGAAAGAATAATCAGTGTTGCGCTTAACTGAAAAACGTGGCGTAGACGCTGGTACTGATGATGATGTTTTAAGCAAGAATAGCGGTTTAGCACTATTGTAGTAATACGGATGCTGTGAAACAGACAGGTTAGGGTTCTGTTGTGGAGTTTGCCAAAAGCCCCAGTTATCAAGATTCTCTGGAAATGCTGAGTTTCGGATAAGATTCTCACCACCAACTGACAGCGTATCAACTGACGGAATCTGTTTCTTGACCTCGCTGATAAGTTGGGTCGTTCCTCGCTCGGATTGTTGAATGAGATTAGTGACAGACGTAGCTGTTGCAAATCCTTTGTTATCAACCAATCTATTGACATCCGACTCTTTCAGAAAGCCTTTGCTATCAATTGCGCTGTCTAGGTCAACCCTAGAGAGTTTAGTTTCAATCTTGCCGGCTAACGTGCTGATCTGAGTTTCAGCGTTAGTGACTTTGTTTCCAAGATTATCAAAATCAACTCTTGAAACCTTTTGGGCGATAGAATCTGCTGTAACACGCAATTCAGCATTAGTCTGGTTGATTTTACGCTCTAATTCTTGGCCTTTGGACGCTGCACTGTCAGCTGTAGCTTTGACAGCTTGAACTTCTGTCCGGTCTGCTTTCAAACTGATTTTATTATCGGTCTGAGTGATTGCGGTACTATTAGCCGCCACGCTCTTAGACAGCTTGTCAAAATCAGTCTTCGATACCTTCGACGATACTTCGTTGACTAATTGATTGACCGTAGTTTCAGCGTTAGTGATACGGCTATCTGTTTCAGATTGTTTCTGAGATAACTGGCTAACCCCCTGCTCGGTCTGTGTAATCGTCGTTTTAACCGTGCTTATTTCGGCTTCGGTATCTTCTGGCGCCACTGTATGCTGCAAGGGAATGAGTGCCCCTCTGACTAACATAGGTGGTTTAAACTTTAAATGACCGTTCCTTACGACGTAAATCCCGAAAGGATATTCGCTTAAACCAACATCTCTTGTAAGTGTGAAATTTAAAGCAACGTCAAACCATTCGTCCTTTACAGAAACCGGGATTTTGTATTCAGAAGCAATCGTGTTTGTTCGATTGTTCTTAATTGTAACAATTGCCCCGTCGCTCATATCTGTTCCGCTATCAATGTATACCGGAACCAAGAGCGAGAACGTTTCCCCTGCTTTCAGTTTGGAAACAGACATATTCCATGAGACCCCGCCCCAAAATTTGCTGGCGTTACCGGTTGATTTGATGATATATGTAGCGTCGTTTGTTGTGATGGCAATATTATTGCCACTGCCTGTGTAAGTATGCACATTCTCGAAATCTGCTGAGTTCAAAATCAAGTTACGGCTTCCAAAGTCAGTCGGAATCTTACTGTCTACTCTACTAATCTCAGTAGTGATTTTGTTCCCCAACTGCGTAATTGAACTCTCAGCCGTTGCGAGTCTCTGAGTAGCGTTATTAAAATCACTTGTCTTCACTCGTTGGCTAATTTCGTTAGCTTGTTGAGTGATACGACTTTCAGCGTTGATTACTCGATTATTGACATTGTCAAGCTCTTGCTTGTTAGCTTTAGACGCTATCATGTCCGCTTGTTGCGTGATAGAAGTTTCAGCACGATTCACACGCCCTGTGAGCGTGTCTACATCCTGCTTGTTGGCTTTCTGGTTGATTTGCCCAGCTTGCACTGTCAATGAGCTCTCAGCCCTGTTTAAACGCCCAGAAACAGCATTGACGTCCTCTTTGCTAGCTTTGGCTGAAATCTGTCCAGCTTGTTGCGTTAAAACCGTCTCAGCATTAGACACGCGCTGGTTGACTTTGTCAACATCTTGTTTGCTAGCTACTGAAATGAGAGCGTTATTGATTTTGGCAAACTGTACTGACGTATCGTTTGATAATGTCCCAATAGAACCCTTTAGAGCTTCTACTTTCTTTTCAGTCTCAGATAAGTCCGTGTTTAATGTACTTTTAGCGCTATCGACTAGTTTGACGGCTTCTGAAAGTGCATCTTTTTTAGATGCAGCAATCTTCTTTTCTGTCTCTGCACGCTCAACGCTGTCCAAGTAACGAGCTTCTGCGATAGCTTCACTCTTAATGTCATTTAGACGACCAAAAGCGTCCTCTGCGGTTGATTTGGCTGAACTGGCCAATGTTTCCGCATTGGTAGCCTTAGCTGTAATTTCTGCAACCACTCGGTCATGTTCAGATTGCTGTTTAGCCATGTTAGCTGCGACTTTTTCAAACTCTTTCTTGATTTTGTCTTGCAGACCTGTACCGTCCCACGTTCTCAATACCTCTTGCCACATTTCACCGGTCCAGCGATACATGATAGTGTGTCCTTCGTGTTCTGGGTCCGGTTTGTACCATGAGTCATTGATCAAAACTTGCCCTGGATGCGTTTCTGTTGGATCAGCGCTTGTGTACCAATTATGGTTAAAACCATTGGCTGACGGGATAAACTCTGGCAGCTTTTTGACAAACTCAGTGAACTCACCAGCTTTAAACTCGTCGAGTGCTTTGTTGACGGTACTCTGTACCTTTGCATCGTTGCTTTCGCTAACACGGTCCCCTAGCTTGATGTCACTAGATTCGTTGTTTAAGCGATTGAACGTGATTTCAAAGATACGTGTATCGTAGTCAAGGTGCCTGTCATGTCGGACTACTCGGATAGTGTCGCCGATTTGGACGCCTTTAAGATACACTGTTGACGTTTTAAGTGTCAGTTTAGGTCTTGATGACTCAATCAAAGCCTCGTAAGTCTGCTTGATAAGCTCGTTCTTGTCTTCTTCTTCGCTAAATTCGACAAAACCAATCTTAGGGCGCATCTTGCCGTCTGGTTGCTTAATGCCGTATTTAGCGGTCATTTCTGGAATTTCAAGGTATTTCTGACCAAGGGGCTTGTCTAGTGGGTCCCCTTTGGCTTTCGACCAGACAATTTCCTCAAAGTTGATTTTACGCCCGTACCCGTCAGCGTCTTTTCCAGTATCTTCTGCTGAGCTGACTTGTTCCCCTTTTCCACGCCCTACCAAGGCAGTGTATAGGTTTGTCTTCTCAATCTCTTGCAGAATTTCAAGGGCGTTATGCCCATAAACCACACGCTTTCCGACGGCTTCACCTATTTTACGCTTGAAATCAATGTATCTAGCGCCAATCTGACTGCCGTTCATTTCAACGAAAAACTGCATTTCTAAGCCCCACACCTTGCACACTTTTTTCAAAGCATCAAATGTGGAAATGTAATAGAAATTGGTACTCTTTGGGTTTGTTTCAGCAACAAACCGAGGGGACCAGTTCGTCCCAGTTAAAAGCCATTCAATCACCGGTCTAGCACGTTGGTCTGTCGGGCGCTTGTCATAAACTACCGTTTTACGCAACTCCTCAATACCAGATTGAACACCGACAAGCGTTGTGACATCTCCCTTGGTGTTTCCTTGGGCAATGTAGAAGTAATGGAATTTATGGGTATTGTCGATTGACTGGATGGCCATGTATTCCAGTTTTGCCAGTTCGTCATCCTTCAAGGCTTTCATTTCGACAGTCAAGCGGTCTGAAATGTAGTTTTCAGTGGTAAGACTGAATTTTTGCAACGCCGTCTTAATGGCAGGCTTGCGAATAATCTTGATAAGTTTTTCGTCCTTATCGAATAAATAGATCATAGACTTTCATCCCTCCACTGCACTTCACGAATAGTCACGTTTTTACCAGTCAATCGGTCCCCGTCTTTGACAAAAAACTGCTCTAGTGGGCTAAAACGTTGTAATTCACTTAGGATATTACGACCATCATAAGTAGCAGTCACTTCTTCGTCGCCAAATTTAACAACAATTTCCTTGTTGGCTGCATAGCTGCCTTTAAAAGACAGTTTGGTTTGCCCGTTGATGATTTCGAATTCTGTTGACGCTGTCGATGTCATGGCTACAATCTTCTTCGGTATTACCTTCTTAGCGTATGTAAGATAGACAACGCCGTTAGAACGCTCCGGAACCCGTTTCTTATAGCCGTCTGGCACTAATAATACAAAACTGCTAATAACTGAAAGCCTGTCTTCCTCCACTTCGTCCGCTTCTTTAAAAATAGCGTAATAAGTGAAATCTGGCTCATCATCAAAGGTTACTTCGAGATAGCCGCTAGGGCCTACTTCTCTCAAGATGCGGTTTAGCTCTCGGAAAGAGGTCCTCATGACTTGGCTGGTGACTGTCGTTAACTGATACTTAACTTCAATCTCACGCTCTGAGTCATTGACGCTGTCCACCCAGACACCACGGCGTCCAGGAACACGAGTAGTTGAAATTTCACGATTGAGCAATGAACGACCTTTGACCGTAAGTTGTCGATACCCTTGGATGATATCTTCTATAGGCGTACCGTTGATACGCATGTTATCAACCGGCGCTCTTTGCAGCACCGTTGATTCCGTGCGCTTCAATGAAGCATAATCATACATTAGCTAAAACCTCTTTTCTCTCTTAATAGTTATCAAGCATTAATTCCATTGATTGAGCGTTAGTGATGTCATTAGTAAATGCTCTGTAAGTTGTATCGCCCATTTTAAGCACGATATCCGCTGCCTGTTGAGTAACTGACATCTTGCCGCCGTTGAACGAAACTGATGGGTCATACCCTGCCAAACGACCTAGCTGACCGTCCATGCTACCAAGTTCATCATTGATAGCTCCGTTGATATCTTGACCAGTGAATGCGTCGATAGCACCTTGAGCCATATAGCGCATTGAACGGGCCACTTGGTCAGCTTTGCTATCAATACCGATGATGAAACCTTTATCCGTATAGATACCGAATTGACGGAATACACGGGATGGTGATTTGATACCAAGCAAGGCTTTAGCTCCGTTAATAGCATTACTTACAGCACCTTTAACCGCTGAAATCAGTTTTCCAGCTGCGGATGTAACCCCGCTAACGAAACCGCTAATCAATTGAGAACCGACGCTTGCAGCTTGTCCAACAAATCCACGGGCTGCACTTAGTGCACCGCTGAACGCTGACCGAACCGCTGAAATGATACGCTGACCAGCACTTGTTACTGCTGATACGACCGCACTAAATCCGCTAGTGATAGCTGATTGGATTGAGCTCATGGCGCTTGTAACCGCTGACCTAACAGCGCTCCAAGCTGAGCTGATAATGCTCTGAACGGAACTCATAGCACTTGAAACGATTGACTGGATAGCTGACCATGTACTTGATACAGTGCTAGCAATCGCACTCAATACGCTACTAATAAGCGACAAAATAGCGTTCCAAATTGCGCTGATGGTCGCTTGAATAGCTGACATGATTGACGTGATAGCTGATTGAACTTGCGAGAAGTTGCCAGTAACCAATCCGACAATAGCAGCCAATACACCAGCTAAAACAGCTTGAATTCCAGTCCAGATAGCGTTCCAAATCGCTTGAATAGCTGAAAGCGTGCTTGAAATAATACTTGAGATACCAGCCATGATAGGTGACAGAATAGACATGATTGTGTTCCAAACCGTTGAGAAAACTGTCTGGATAACTGTCCATGCCGCTGACCAAATAGACTGAATCACAGCAATACCAGCACTAATAACGCCACTAATGGCAGACATAGCCCCACCAGCGATAGATTGAAGCAACGCCCAAAGTGCTTGGAATGGAACAGCTAACAATGCCCATGCTGCGTTCCAGATAGCAAGAATGAACTGAATTCCTGCTTGGATAATTGGACCAATAGCGTTGATACCAATTGAAACAAGAGACTTGATGCCCTCCCAAACAGTAGACAAGATGGTTTTGAACGTTTCCCACGCTCCAGACCAGTCACCTTGCAGAATCTGCATCCCCATCTTGATGATGTTTAAGATAACTTCAATGACTGTTGAAATAACAGTCGTAATCATTTGCCAGCTTGTCGAGAACAGTGTAATTAGCAAATTCAATCCAGTTTGAACCACTGGAAGAATTGCGTTCATGACGTTTTCAATCATGCCCTTGAACATATTCCAGTAAGTTGTCGCTGTCTGCATAATCAAGGCGTGGTTTTCATTCCAGAAGGAAGTCAACTGGCCCCATATTGACATAACAAACGACACAATGGCTTGAACGGCGTTAGTAATCGCACTCTTGATAGTTTCCCAAATTGCAATAACTTGCGAACGGAAATTCTCGTTATTGTTCCACAAATCAACGAGTGCAGCCCCAACCATAGCAACCGCAGCAACAATCGCAGCAAAAGCAGCGAGAGCTCCGACTGATAACCCGCTGAAAGCGGCACCTAGCCCACTCGCTGCGGTTGAACCGCTTGAAAAGAACCCTACTACCGAACTGATGGCGCTCCCAATTGTACTTAGTGCAGAAACGACGTTTCCGACCCAAATGATTAAGGTCCCAAGTATTGCGATAATAGGCCCCGCTGCTCCAACGATAAGCGCTGCCCATTTAACCCAGCCGTCAACTGGCAGATTGTCCCAGATAGTGCCTAGAACACGCACCACATTGTCTTTAAATGTGATGATAGTCTGTTTCATGTTTTCCATTAGCTGCTTGATATTAGCTTCGTTATTACCGAGACCGGCCACTAAGTTTTCAGCGGCAGCCTTCATGGAATTAAACGAACCGGACACGGTTGTACTCGCTTCTTTTGCGGTTGTTCCAGTAACACCGAGCCTATCTTGAGTAATACCGATGGCATCAATCAAGGTATGGAATGGGATATCACGGATATTGTCAGCCGTAGCTTCAAATTCACCATTTAAGACACCAGACTCATTGACCAAACGAGCCATTTCGGACATGGTACCGCCATAACCAAGTTTCAAGTTATCCAGCATTGAATAGTTATCTTTTGCGAAACCTTGATAAGCGTTTTGAATGTCCGTCATGTTAGTACCGAACTTGTTCGCATTATCTGACATTTGGACAAGGGCTTTATCCCCGTATTTCGCAGCCTTGGCAGTATCTCCGCCTAGACCTTGTAGCAAGGTAGCTGAGAACGATGTTACCTGCTCCATATAGCGGTTAGCAGACACACCAGCCGTCCTATAGGCTCGGTTGGCATTCTCGATGACGTTGGTTCCCTCACGGTCCATTGTATTGTAGAGCGCTTGGGCTTGCTGTCTGGTCATGCCGTAGTCTCTAGCAAGGGTGTTGACGCTTGAACCATTCTGTTTGAACAATGTTGATACACCACCCAAAGATTGCTCAAGGTCTGCATAGCCTTTAATTACAGCCGTCAGACCGCCGACCATTGGCAGTGTGAAAGCTGTGGTCATTCCAGCTCCGACTGACTGCATGGCGCTACCGACTGACTTTAGACTGCTACCAACTTGAGCAAGCATGCCCCCAGACTGATTTCTCAAATCAGCAAGGGCAGACTTGGCAGCATTGACACCATTAGTGAAATCGCTTGAGTTGGCACGAAGTATGGCCGTAACGTCAAAAGATGCTCCCATTAACTACCCCCTTTCTTTTGTTGATTGATGATTCTATTCTTATCAGCTAACGAAAGCATTCGATTCTTAGGCGCAGTGTCCTCTGGCTTAAATATCTTACTGAACTCTTTCTCATGATCGTAAAACTCATTAAAGGTTCTGTAAGCTGAGCGGACACTCTTGCCCTTGCCTTTGGTAGCTTGGACGGTCTGGTTATACCACGCTTGAATAGCAGCGTTAAAGCGGGCGTCCTCTTGTTTAATTGCGTAAGCGGTATTGTACACCTCGAATTCAACAAGTGTCGTCCTAGCAGCTTCTACGTAGCTCATGCCGTGCCTTGCAATCAAGAGAGCCATTGCGTCGTCATAGCTGAAGTCATAATCTGGTTGACTGTGCCCTACTCTTGAACGTTCATTGCGAGTTTGAGTAGGGATGACGCTTTTAACTCGTCGATAATTGAGTCAATCGTCTCTTTGTATTTACCTTTGTCAATCAAATCAGCAAGATAGGCTTCAATGTCAGCATCACTTGGTTTTTGTGGCGCTGTAATTGTACCAGCTTTGATGATATCCACGAATGCTAGCGGGTCATTGATAGCGACACCCGCTGAAATCAATGTCATAGCTCCGTAGCCAGTCTTCATGCCTTCAAGCTCTGCTGAGTGCAATTTGTTGATCTCACGCAAAAATGCAAGTCCGAAAATCAAATTAAAGTCTCGTCCGTTGATAGATAGAATCATGTTTTATTTCTCCTTTATACAAAAAAAGCAAGGGCACAAAGCCCCTGCAATAGACTAGATAGATGAAACTAGGCTATCTTCTTTAGCAAGAGTGTGGTAGTCGTATTGAGCGCTTGCGACTGCTTTCTTCTGAGCGTCTGTCAAGCTGTCGGTTGAAATAATACCGTTGCCATCGATAGCCATTTCATAAGAAAGCTCAACTTTGTCGTCAGCGGGTGCTGCGATTTCAAAGTTTTTAAGATAACCTTGGTAATATTCAACGTCATAGATATCTTTGCCACCAGAAGCGCGCTTAGAAGCAAGGTCAACTTGCCAGCACTCTACCTTGTCGCCTGCGATGAACCATTTACGCATTTCACGCCACATTTCTGTGGTAGTTCCATCTTCACGATAAGCAAGTGATACGAATTCCCCAGACACTTCACCGTCTGAAATAGAGTTAACTACACCGTCTTTGGTTTTGGTAGTTTCGACCTCTTTCTCGGCATTGATAGTGTGTTCTGTTTGGAAACGTACTTTAGCAGCGTCTTGTGTCTTCTGATCTTTGACACGACGGAAGAAGACCATTAGGTCTTTACCCAAAATAAGTTCTGCCATTTATTCCTCCTTTTTGATATAAGTAAATGAAAAATCCAGCACAATGTGAATTAATGGCTGGACGTCTGTATTATCTGGTAAGACTTGCTTGTCTGTTCCAGTTTTTAATAAGTTGTATTCAAACCCTTTAATTCGTTCGCTAGCTCGTTCCAACGTTTGACAGTGAGCGTCTAGCTCTGCACGCTGCACTCTAGTCCCGTAGATATGGACGGTTTGTCTTATCGTTCCAAAGTTTTCGTTATTGAGTGTAGGTGCTGAACTATTCTCACCAATAAACGCAAATGGATAGCTAGCGGATGAATCGGGTAAGTAGTCGTAAGTTGCCAGTTTCTCACTAGCAATAGCGAATAGATTTCTGAATAAGTCGTGGTTCGGTGTCATTTAAAGGCTCCTTCCATAACTTTTCTGATTTGCTCCGTGAAATAAGGCTCGATTTGTTGCATCATAGGACGCATAAACGGTTTTCCAGGCTGATAGCGTGTGCCAAACTCTTGAAACCCGCTATAAGGCGCTGCTGAATGGATGTGCGATTCTTCGCCCATGTGCCTAGTGGTGATATTAGCTCTCAAGAAACCAGTGTCTACTGGCGCAAGACCTTTTGAAATGCTCTTGCCCTTCTCGGCTGAGTTTTTGAGAGCGTTTTGAGCTTGTGTTCTAACTCCTTGACTTGCTTTGTTCAAAGCGGCAGCGAGGACTGTGTCCCCTCTCCACTCGATTGTGAAATTAGCCATTTAGCTCACCTCGCTTCAATCGGATTGCCCCTTTAATCGGTGCGTCAATGCGTTCGATAGGATAATATTTCTTACCCTCGTATAGAGCGTAGTCAAACGGCTTCTGTTCTTGATTGAATCGGCATATCATGACCACGTCTGACCTACTCCCATAGGCTTCAAATACACGCTGTTGGTCAATAAAATTGACTAAACAAGGCACAATCTTGCTAGACTGTGCCTTTTCTTCGTGCTTATCAGTAATCGGGTTATAAGTCGAAACACCTTGCTTCACTAGCTTAATGCGGTGTGGTGTTTTCATAGAAACTTCACCTTACCTTTTCGAGCTAATGAGCCATCTAGGCCAAAATCTTTATCCAGAATCTTTCTGTAAGGCTTGAACATGTCGTCCCAATCTTCGTAGGTGACTGAATAGCCGTCTACGTTTTCGGTTTTGACACCTTCTGAACCCTTACGACCATAGAGCTTGTAAACAACATTTTCGATGATGAAATGATATTTCTTGTCAATCTCGGTTGTTCCGACTAGTGCTTTGAAATAGCTCTCAGCGTCGTTGACTAAGTCTTCAATCAATTCATCCTCAAGATCGTCTTCAACGTCGATACCCAACCGACGTTTAATCTTCTCAAGTTGGATATCGTTCATTTTAGACCTCCTCCGCAGCCTTTAGAAGTTCTTCTAAATCTGCTTTTTTCGCTTTGGCGTCATACTCGACACCAGCTTCATCAAGTTTTGCTTTGAGCTCCTTGACTGTAAGTTCTTTTGGCGGCTCGACTTGTTCGATACCACCCTTTTCAAGAACTTCTGCCACACGCTCTTTAGATGGCTCATAGCCTTCTCGTGGGTAAACTTCCCCGACTTGATAGATATACTCGTTATCTTGCAAGTCACGGAATGTAATCTTAGCTTTATAGGTCATTTAAACCTCCTGACTAGACTCCTACTGGTTGGATCGCTGCAAATGCTTCGTCGTTTGGAATCGCTACGGCAATTTCAAAGATTGCACGAAGTGCTTGCATGTCTTGTTCAAACAAGTGAACGTCACCAGAATCAAGTGTGCCATCATTTTGAACTTTAGACAAAGTAGCTTGGTCTGCGATTTTAAGACGCAAGTTAGTACCGTTTGGAATACCGTAAACCAAACCATTGAAGTTACCAGTGATCAATGTACCTGCTGGGTAAGTTTGCCCATCTTGCAATTGAAGTTGAGAATATGGAAGACCATCAAGCTCACCGATTGCGTTAGGGTTAGCTGGTTTAGTGAAGATGTGTTGACCGCCGTTCACATTGTCGACGATTCCACGAAGTGTGCGGTTGATAGTGCGGTGACCTACGAATGCGTTAGGTTCTTTTTCTGACTTATCTTCCACATCGTAAATGTTGTTGAGGTTGATGTCCCCAGATACGATGTTTTGAGCACGTTTAGCAGACGCCAAAACGTTGGCACCGAATGGGTTGTTGTACAAACCAAGGAACGCAGCCCCGTCGATTTTTTTGTTGAACAAGTCAACAATCTTATCCTTGATTGATTCAAAGAAATCAGTCCAAGTGTAGTTAAGGACTTCTTCTGTTACCGGCAAGATAACTGCCAATTTGCGAGATTCAAGAACGTAAGATTTAGTTTGTACTTTTGCAGTACCAATTTTTTGACCTTCACCCACAAAGTAAGCGTCTGTCAATTGACCAACTTCAACACCTTTGCGGACCATTTTGCCGTCCATTTCAACTTTTTGGCCAAGCTGAATAACTTTTGAAGTTTTAACGAGTTCGTCAGTGAATAGATCAGTGATTTGTTCTGATGTGACCTCTTTTCCAAGAGAATCAGACAATAGAACTGTGTCTGGATTAAATTTTTGTTGAACCATAAGTTCTCCTTTCTTAAATTAGAAATTAGTGATTTTGGCTTTGTCAAACTTGTCTTTTCCGCGATGAGAACGCCCTTCCTCTCCGCCACTAGTGCGAGGTGGTAGAGCTTTGGCTTCTTCTCGTTTCTGCAAGTTTAGAATGTTAGCCATATTTGAAACAGCTAACCTGGTAGCTTCTTCGTCACCTTTAACAACAAATGCAAGCGTTGACTCGTTGACAGGAACGCCTTGAGCTTCGAGCTCTTTAATAGCGATATCCTGCATTTGACGTTGAGCGATTTGAGCTTGAAGTGCTGCAATTGTGCTCTGGGCTTCTTCGAATTCTTTATCCCGCTGTTTCTGTTGTAGCTCTTGAAGTTCTTCTTCGCTCATTTTAGCTTTAGCAACGGCTTCCTCGATTTGAGATTGAATACCGGTTTGCATATCAGCGATTTCAAGAGTATGTTTTTCTTCCATCTGCTTGAGTCTACGCTGCATTTCAGCGACTGACACCATCTTCTCCTCTTTTTCTGGTTGGCTAGCTTCAACCTCTTGAGGATTCTCAACTGTTTCAAGTTCTTTTTCTGCCATGATAGGCTCCTTTCTTTACGCTTTAACGTCCAACCTCGACGAACTCATGCAGCTTTTAATGTCCTCAGCACGGTCTGGACAAGGGTTATTCACCCCAAATGCCGTTAACAGCTTCTTCATCAAGAGTGCTGCCACCGGCTTTATATTCCATTTTGATGTGCCCATACGCTGAACATCGACAGTTGGGGTGCATTGGGTACATGTTAACCCCTTTTTCTGCCTTATTGATCGGTATAGCTTTTTTATCTAAGGGCTTACAAATATCGCAAGCCCCACTTTCTGCAACATAGATTAGATGTGTGAAGTTGTTTTCTTTCAACATCATCAACTCTGTATCAGCATTAATGCGAGCTATTTCGGTCTTGAGTAGCCGTTGGGCGTTGGCCTGGCTTGTGTTGTACTTCTTAGCTAATCGCTGCCGCTCCTGCTTAAAACCGTCCATGTCGGTGAAGATGCGTGCTAACGAGCTAAACACATCCTTCTGCATATTTGCATGAAGTCCGTTTCTGCCCCAAACTCTACGGCTAAAATTCTGACCGTAGAAATCAGCGTCTAAAATCGCTCTCATGCGACTTACTGCATTGACGGCAGAATTGCCCAAAATACCCGCTTGACGCTTAAACTCGGCTAAATATTCACTCTCACGCGCTTCGTCAAAGACTTCGTTCACGTCTGATATAAGACTAGCTATCTCAAGCCTTAATTCTGCTTTGAGTAGCTCCAAACGACTGACTTTCATTTTCAAGTTAAACAGTCTTAGCCATTGATTGGTTCCGTGTGAGAAATCTTTCTCGACTACTGCTTTTCTAGCTCGGTCCTTATACTCAGTGACATCGAACTCACTAGCTCGCTTCATAGCTTCGGAACGGCTTAACCCTTCCTTGTCGGCATAGCGCATGTAAAAACCGCTTATTTGGCTCTGCATGCGGTTATAAGACGTTTGATAGAGCTCTTTCAAGACTTTGTCACGCTCTATGTCACGCTTGATTAGGTCTGATTGTGCTTTTCGCTCAGCATTGTAGCGCTCATTATTCGTCATCATCCTCAGTACCTACAATCTGACTAACTTCTAAATCAGTAGCGCCGCCCTCTTTGAGCAAACGGCTCTTTTCTTTTCGAGCATCAGTGAAGCTAGCTGATTCCATAAGTGTTTCTTGTGAGATTTCCATGCCAGAATTGATAGCTGATTGAATCTCAGCCCATACGTCTGTCGGTAAGTTCTCATGGAACGTAAATGTCAGCATGTCAGCATCCACCGGTTCGATACCTTTGAGATTGTTAGACAACAACTCAAGCAATTTATAGCGTCGTCTGAGCGCCTTGACAAAGAACCCACGTTTGACGGCTGTAACCTGTTGCAAGTCAACGAGCTTATAGCGGATAGCAATCCCAGACGTAGCTGAGAATGTCGAGTCGTCCTGCAAGTTAGGCAATCCAACGATTCGGAAAAAGTCTTTAATCAAACGTGACTTGTACGCTTCAACACCGCTGACATCGTATTGCTTATAGATATAGCCAGCATCTAGTGACGTTTGTTGTCCGTTGTGCCCAACTCCACTTTCAAGAACAAGCATGTTAGCGTGTTTCATTTTCATAATGTCAGACGCATTCATCCCTGTGCTTTCTACATCACCTTTGATGACAAGCATGGCATCATTAAGGTCTGACATATAGTTAGCCGTGTCAGATTCCGCTGCATCGTAAGCGTCAATGATTGGAATACCTTTCTCCCAATCTCCCGAACGTTCTCGGTTATTCTGCCATTCAACCACCGGCACCATCCCGAATGGGTTCTCTTTGCGTTCGATTTCCTGCCAGTTTGGATCATAACTAACAATCTTGCTATCGGTGTAGACTGTGACAAACATCTCACCGTTATACACAGGACAATGAACAGCTGCAATGATGTCCTTTCGAACGTCTGCGCTACGAATAGTGAACATCTCTCTTGCGTCAATCAAGACCACCGCGGGATTGCCAAACTCGTCATAGTAATGCAATTCAAACGCTCGACCAAAGCGTGAAGCGTCATATACCAACTCACGGTTAAGAGCTTCAATGTCGTTATATGCATTGAAATCATCAATAGCTGTCAAGTCGCTGTTAGTGTCAGTAGCACCGATTGAAATAGGTTGACCTACTGTATATCCAGTGAAGAAACGGCTAGCTTGTCCACCCAGGTCATGCCTAATGCGGTAGTCAGCCTTCTCTGCTTCTAGTCGCTTACGGCCATTTAGAATCGTGTAGTTATTCCCATTTGAATAGCTCTCTAGGATGTTCAAACGCTCAATCTGTTCGTCTTGGAACTGAGCTACCATCTTCTCTAACTTCTCACGTCCTTGGAACGTGTCCACCAGGTCGTCTGCTGACTGAGCCATGAAGTGAGTATTAGCTTCTTTTGCGAAACGAAGAAAATCTTCACGTTTCTGTAAGCTAGTCGGCTCCATATCTCGCTCGAATTGGTATGATCTAGGAATGTACTGTCCTTCATGCAAAATATCGTCAGCACTATGTGTTGTGTTCGTCATTCTATCTCCTTAACAATTTGTTAACCCGTCTAATCTTAGCATCTACGTCCTGTCTATCTTTGACAAAGATAAGGTTTTGAAGTGCGTATCTAATCGCATCGATACAGTGGTTATAACTATCGCACGGCTTGTTGATGTACTCGTTTGTATGTTTATCTTTCTGCCATGTATAGTTCTCAAGTTCCTCAATCGTCTTGACGCACCTTTCGTCGACAATGATGTCGAATTGCTGCAAGAACTGAATCCCTTGTAATACCGAACCTTTACCCTTATCTACTGGAATAGCCCGACGCAAGCCTAGTGTTTGCAGTTCAGCAATAGACTTCTGCTCCGCTGAGTCAGCCATAATGACCTCTTTTGAATAGCCAAGGCTAGCGATAGCTTCTGCTATTTGGTTGTTAAGCAACCCCTTTTTGACGTATTCCTCCAAGATATATAACCGCTTGTTCTCTCGGTCTATTTTGACATGCATAAACGCCGTGGGGTCGTTAGTAAACCCAAAGTCCAGACCAAAAAAGGACGGTAACTGTTTAAGCTCGTCCTTGTTAAGTAATCTCTTTTCGTATTTTGGAAAAACTAGTTTGTCGAGCGTTGCAAACTCACCCAAAGCATAGATTTTGTAATAGGCTTCATTTCGATTTGCTAACTCCTCGATATTCTCCTTGGTCAAGTCGTCCAGGAACCGATTATCTTTATACGTTGTTTGGTAAACCACTGTATTCTTAGGGTTCTTCACAAAGAACGCATTATATACCCAATTAGCTTTAGACACCGGGTTAAACATTAAATAGATTTGTTTCTGCTTGTGTGCTTTATCCCTCAAGCGAAGTGTTAGCTGCGTATAATCATCAAGCGTAAACTCTGACGCTTCTTCCATGACCACGTCAGAAATGCCTTTGATTGACTTGATCTTCTCTGGGTTGTCCATCCCTTTGAAGATCAGCTCGGCACCGTTTGGCAACTCGATTCGGAATGCGCTCATGTTAACCTTGCATAGATTAAGCACACCGAAATAAGACAGCGCTGCTTGCACGTCCGCAAATACCGAGTCACGAACCGTAGAGCCTACTTTTCGCAATATCAATATTTTGCGGGGTTTGTCCCACTTTTTAAGAGCTTTGAGGACTATCTTCTGAAAAACCCCATGGCTCTTACCGCTTGACGCACCGCCATAATGGACCTCTGTGAAAGTGTCGTAATCAAACAAATGCTCATAGATATGCCGATTAAACACCCTACTTGGGTTGATATCAAGATTAATCGTCATTCCATTCACCGACATTGATATTGATATCTTGCGTTACATCGGCTTCGACCTTATCTGTCCACATTCTATAACGCTTACCGATATCAACTGCCGCAGCTCGACGGGTAGCGACGTTTGGTTTGGCTTGAGCAATACGTTGCATACCCTCACCATCGAGGACCAGCAGGGGTTCTTCAACTTCACCACGCATGACGGCAGTTAAAAACTCCATGACTTCTTGTTGATCCGCAACACGTTCCGACTTTAATTTCTCAAGTTGCTCGTCTATATAAGCTTTGATGTTAGCCTTAGCAAGCAGTCTACTCCCATTAGCCTTTGCAACATCATTGTTCTTAATATTAGGATAAGCCTTCTTGTACGCTTGCGAAGCATTTAGGCTGATGATGTACTCATCGGCAAACTTCATTTGTTTCTCGGTCATCCCATTTTCCATCAACTCCTTTCCGATACTGAAAAAGACAACCCACAAAATGAGTTGTCTCCGTTTTTCTTCGATAATATAATAATAGCACTTTAAACATTTGTAAGATGCCGTGCTTTATCCGTCAAAATACCGAAATATCAACGTTCTACGACCAATTGACCATTTCTATACAATTCTGCAAATGCTAGGATAGCATTATTTAGCAGTTCTTGAAATGCCGTTCTCTCGAAACCAACAGACTGTGCTATTTGCCAGTTTGGTTTTGTTGGGTATTCCAGATATTTCTCTATCAGTATTCTACGATAGTCTGGACGATATAGCCCGCTAACTGCTTGCTCTATGGCTTCTAGCTCGTTCATTGCATCGACACGTCTGACTGCAATATTTTCCACTGGCCTACTCACTCCACTACCACCTCTTGGCATAAATGTGAATTCCTGTGTTATTTTCTGCTCAGCGCCGTCGTGTGCAATCTCTCGCCAGCGTGGATATTCTCGAAGTTTGCGCTTGCAACGTTTGATTGTTGCTTTTTCATCAATTTCCGGCAATAGCATTGTTCTGCCCTCTCTGGTATAATAGTAGTGTTGACTTTCAGAAAGTGCCGGCCATTGTGTCGGTCTTTTTTATTTTGGCCCTAGAAACATTAAGAAGTTTTATAAGAGAAAGATTAATGTATTTGTTTGGGGTTGTCTCTTGGGCCTTTTATCACCTCCTTTCTAGCCAAATGACACCAGCAAGGCCTTTGGCTTTGTTTAGTAATGCAAGATATCAATAAGAAAGAGGGTGTTTCACATCCTTTTTTCTTAAAATTTGCTGGGTTTTTGTTTGAACAAGGTCTGTCAGCTTGTCCGGTGTTAAAAAAGTGTCCAAGCCACTAAAATTAGTGTTCGACAGACTAACGACTGGCAAGGGAGCGAACCCTTGGCAGCCTGCGATAGATAAAATCATTATGGAGATATTTCTCCTTTTCAAGAATAAAGTAGTAGAATTATGGAAATTTTATCCAGTTTCGCATTGTGCATCCACGACCAGTCACGCTTCCGCTGATTTGAATGAAAAAATAAAGGATTCCTCTTTTCTAATATATATTGACTGGTAATAGCTAGCGAGGGAGTCGAACCCTCTTAAACCGTTCTAGCTACACGCCTAGTGCGTAGGCTGTATATAGGGCTTTTCTGACCGTGGTCTTCTCACGACCTACCTTGCCTTTATTACGATATTCGAGCGTGATGCGATCAACTTCATCGTCTAACCTCTCGCTCCATTCATAGTTATTGAAGACATAATCAATAATCTCGCCGAATAACCCTCTCGAAAGTAACCCTTCCATTTGAACAGCCTTCAACGGAGTTAGGGCGGCTTTTTCCGCATAGCACAGATTGAGGGTATTTTGGGTTCTGTTAGCATTTTTCTGGTCGCAGCACTTAACCTCTCTAATGTAGTTGTTTAGGTTGTTTGGGTGCTCCTTGCGTAGTTCTTCCACTTCCTTACGGAAACGTTTAAATAAATGTCCTGGCAGTCCTGCGTTGGCTTTATCTAAAACTGGGCGCGTGGTTTTACCTCTTGTGTAATTAGTAGACAGATAGTCTTGAAGGTCGTCGAATAATTCATCAGAAATAATGCCTTCTAACCTGTCAACAGTTTGGGGCGATATCCTCGCACGCTCCACCACCGCACTATTAAACGCTTGGTAAATGATGCGAGCTTGTACTTCACTGCACTGCTTCATATCTTGAAAAAACTGTTTATAAGATCCTTTTTTGTACGTCTCTCTCAGTGCCGCATGTTCACTGACCAGCCGTTGATATAATTCCTCGGTCAACCCGGAATATTTGTATTTCACGCTCATGATCCTCTACCCCTTAAATAGCTCGGGATATCATCCCCAACTTGCACGCTATCGTACTGCTCTTTGCTAACTAGGAACTTACCATACGCCCCACAATCAAGCGTGTAGAGTTTCCCGACCATTTCCTTGCCGGTAATTTTCCCGTGCAATACAGTGGCGTTATCAGCCTTATGCACCACGATAGCTTCCACTGGTCGATTAACCACTCGTAGGACAGTAGTCACGTTAATCGCTAGTGATACCACTAACAGAATTGT
>ERZ773250.456-NODE-456-length-23765-cov-3.326318_pt1 | contig 23765 bp, 18 predicted proteins | sample MGYA00511258_ERZ773250 | MGnify/ENA primary metagenome ERZ773250 (study PRJEB29015, sample SAMEA2738164) | human oral metagenome | biome: human oral; feature: human-associated habitat; material: saliva | place: China | collected 2187 ... | reverse complement strand
CCCTGTATCACGCCGGACGGAACCGTAAACTGTAAGCGCTGTCCCGCTGCAAGGTCATCCCCGAGACACACCGTCTCCACGCTACCATTTTCATACAGTAAATACAGTATGAAAGGGTCTCCTTCCAGGAAAGTCCAGATTTCTTCTTTAGTAAGACGATGAAAAGCGGAAAAACTCCGCGGCACAGCCGAGTAGAGTCCAAGCATTGTAGATACTGCACATTCTCCCTCTTTTGTGCGGTACGGAGAATGATACTGCTCCGCATAAAAAGTGTGTTCCCCCGGAAGCAGTTCCATTTTGAAATGCTGTAGCAGAAAATTCTTTCTATTCTCTTTTCCAACTGCGTGATCCACGGACGAATCATAGATTGCCATGCAAAGCCGCACATTTTCCAGTGCCGCAGCAAGAGAGGTCATTTCTCCTTCCCTCTCCTCCCGGAGGGAGATATAAAAGTCGGTAAACATCGCATGAAAGCAATCCCGATATCCCGTCTGCATTCCGAAAGAAAGTTCCTCCGAGCCGCCTTTTTCCCGAGAAATCAGAAGAACATCCGCCCTGTCATTGTCCCAAACGAGTCTTCCTTTCTCACATACAATATGGATTTCCAGATGGTTCTGCTTTCCAAAGCTTACTTCAGAAAGGAAAAAAGACACTTCTGTAGAAGATTCCATGCTTAGTTCCACTACGGCGATATCTTCATTTTCAAGCGGAAGAACATTTTCTCCCTCCGCTTTCTCCTTTGAAAAAAACGTCTCCCCGTCCCGAAGCAGTCCGTCCCGCCCTTCGTAATACTGCTCCGCCCGCTTGATTCGCTTTGCATAAACGGAAGAAACCTTCTCTTGTAAGAGATACGATAAAAGGTCGAAGACATGGGAACCGATTTCCGTAACGGCACGCAAGGCATTTCCGGAACGCGTATCAAAGCGCCAGGAATATGGCACGGGCGGAATATGAAATTCCTGCTCATAGCTTCCGTGAACCGCCAGAACCCTTCCCATCTCTCCGGTCGAAAGAAGAGAACGCAGCTTCTGTACCGCGGGATAGAAGCGGTTTTGATAGCAGACAGAAAGAGGCGTTCCGAACTTTTCCTGCACCTTTTTCAGCTCCTCCGCCTCGCTTTCCTTAAGGCAGAGCGGTTTTTCACAAACCACCGGAATCTTGTTTTCCAGAAAAAAACGGGTAGGAAGAAAATGAAGCATTGGAGGGGTGCAGATATGCACCGCTTCCACACCCACTTTCAGGAAGTCCCGATAGTCCGTACATACATGGGGAATTCCCCATTTTCCGGCAAATTCTTCCGTCTTTTCCCGGTCTCTGCCCACAATAGCGAAGACTTCCTGTCCCACCGCACGCAACGCCTGAATATGTACTTCTGCAATAAATCCGCAGCCGATAATACCGACTTTCATTCCTTTATCCCCTATCATTTCCAATTTTATCAGTCTACAACTATCGCTTCAATTCCGCGAGTCTCCGACCTTCTCCTCAATTTCAGAAATTCCTGATAATCGTTTGCATCGCTCAGTTCTCCGACTATTGCTTCAATTCCGTAAGTCTCCGGTTCACTTTCCGATAGAGTTCCTCCGGATCCTCTCCAATGAAGAATTCCCCTTTCTCATAGAGAATTCTTCCGTTCACCATGGTGAGTGCGACATTTTCCTTGCTGCCGCTATAGACAATATTCTTTACGATGCCGTTCAAAGGTTGCATATTCGGCCGATGGAGGTCAAGGACCACAAGGTCTGCCTGCTTTCCGACCGAGAGACTGTCACAGTTCGAAAGTCCCATGCAACGTGCCCCGTTCACACAGGCCATCCTGAGAACCTCCTCCGCAGGAACCGCCGCGGCATCCTTCTCCCTCAGCTTTGAAAGTCCTGTCACGAGAAACATCTCCCGGAACATATCGAGACAGTTGTTGCTTGCCGGACCATCCGTTCCGATGGCCATCGGAATCCCTCGCGCCAGGATATCCGCGGTTCGCGGTACACCGCTCGCCAGTTTCATATTCGAAGCCGGATTCGTGATGACCGTCATCCCTCTTTTTTGGAAAATGTCTAAATCGCCGTCCGTCATTTCCACGCAATGATATCCGCCGCCGCCATATTGCAGCATCCCGAGCGAATCCATAAGTGCTGTCGGCGTCATCCCGTAGCGGGAAAGGCATCCCTCCACCTCTCCTTTCGTTTCCGAATTGTGTGTGAAGACCGGCGCCTGAAAATCTCTTGCAAGCTTCGCAATCCCTTCCAGTAAGGGTTTCGAAGTCGTATATTCCGCATGAAAGCCCAGCTGATACGAGACCAGCGGATGAAAATGATTGTATTTCCGGTAGCACTCCTCCAACTCCTGAAGAGAAGAGTTGAAATTACTTAAACCGGACAGGAGTACCACACGAAATCCTGTATCGACAGCAAGTTTCGCCATTTCTTCCGGATGAAAATACATATCAAAACAAGCCGTAATGCCCGAACTCAGATATTCCAGAACGGCAAGCTTTGAGAAGAGGTAGATATCCTCCGCCGTAAGCTTTCCTTCCATCGGAAAAACCTGCTTTTCCAACCATTCCAGAAGAGGAAGATCATCTGCATAGGAACGGAGAAAGGTCATTGCGGAATGCGTATGCGCATCTTTAAAGCCGGGAAGAAGCAGATTTCCTTTTAAATCGATTTCCCTTGTAAAGCCCCCCTGCGCCTCCTGTACCGCTTCTCCGATATAAGAGATCCGATCCTTTTCCGTCCAGAGTTCTCCTTCTATGATCTTCCCATTCTCCTCGAACGAAAGAATTCTCGCATTGTAAAAGCGGATTCCCATCTCCACCTCTTTCTTTTATCCGCTCCGCCTCATTCCTTTGCTGCCGACTCATTCGAATCACATGCAGAGCGTACCTACAGCTTTGCGTTACATCGATGATCGCAGCGACTCATTCAAATCGCATACAGAGCACAGGCTTTATTTCTTTTATCCGCCCTATCGTTTTCCCTTATCGTAAGTTTCTCCCAGTGCACGCGGTGCCCTGTTGAATTTGGAGAAGAAAATGAGGAGCAGGAGGGTCAGAATATACGGCAGCGTCATCGCGAGATCCGCGTAGCTGCTCGGCATCTGCATCTTCTGCACAAGAAAATATCCGCCCGAACGGGCAAAGCCGAAAAGCAGGCAGGAAGCGAGCGTCGGCAGGATATTCCAGTTTCCGAAAATCATCGCCGCAATGGAAAGATAGCCGTAGCCGACAAAGATAGCTGAGGAAAAATTCCCCGAAATAGAATATGCAAAGCAGATTCCGGCGAGTCCGGATAAAGCACCGGAAAATAAAACCGCAATCGTTCGTATCTTTCCCACATCCTCCCCGGCAGCATCCACGGCATGGGGATTGTCCCCACAGGCGCGAAGGTTCATGCCGTACCTGGTCTGGTACAAAATATACCAACTACAGAAGGCGATGAGGACAATCAGGATTTCAAAAGGATAGAGTTCCTTGAAAAAAGCGCCTATAAACGGAAGCGCGGAAAGCCCCGGTATCGTAAAACGATTGGACACGCCGAGCACAAACTTATCCGATGCCGCATGAAAGAGTCCTTTGTTTAAAGCTTTTGTGAGGTACGCCGTGAGAGACATCGCAAGGATGTTCAACACGACACCGCTGATGACCTGGTTCGCCCGCATCCGAATACAGAGTAGCGCATGAAGAAGGGAAAATAGAGCGCCGCCCAGGATGGCAAAAAAGATTGCCGCATAGAACTGTGTCGTTGCATCACCAATCCCTTTATTCATCATGAGCACGGCAACAAAGGCACCGATAAAAGCTCCCATGCCTTGAAAGCCTTCCAAAGCGAGGTTCGTGATGCCGCTCTTTTCACTGTAGATTCCACCGACCGCCATGATAAAGAGAGGCAAAGAGAAGGACAGACCGTCGATAATAATTCTTTCCATTACGCTTCCCTCCCTTCCTTTTGTTGTACTTCTTCTTTTCGCTTATCCTCTTTTTGCTTTTCTTCTTTTCGCTTATCTTTTTCTTGCTTTTCTTCTTGCACTGCCTCTTCTTGCACTGCCTCTGCCCGTTCTTTATTGACCTTATAACGAATATAGGCATTGCAGGCAGAGAAAAGAAGAATGATTCCCGTGATTACGGAGGCAATCTCCGACTCTAAGCCCGATGCGGAATTCATATAGGTGCTTCCCTTACTGAGAATCGTAATAAAGAAGGAGAAAAAGAGGATTCCAATCGGATTACTGTTTCCGAGCAGTGCTACCGCGATCGAGTCAAATCCCATACTAGGAAGTACACGAGGCTGAATAGAGCCAAAATAGCCAAGATAGTAACTCACGCCGGACATTCCTGCAAGGGCACCGGAAAGCGCCATCGTAAGCACCAGATTCTTTCCTACCGGAATTCCCGCATAGCGAGAAGCTTTCTTGCTGAAACCGACACTCTTGATTTCAAAACCGAAACAGGTCTTATCCAGCACGAACTGAATCAGAAGCGCAACGACAACCGCAAGAACAATCGCAAGCGGAATATCGATTTTCAGTGCACCGAACGGGGTATCCATCAGAGTAAGACGAGACGCCGGGGATACCGGTCTGGACTGCCGTGAAGTCGGATTCACAAAGTAGGTATTGATAAAAAAGGCAATCACGTACTGCGCAATATAATTCACCATAATGGTGGAAACGACCTCATTGATATTGAAACGATGCTTCAAAACGCCGATAAATGCGCCGAGAGCCATGCCCACAAGAATTCCGACCAGGACTACGAGCGGCTTTGCGAGGAAAGCAGGAAGCGGACTATAGCCGATAAAAACACTCGCGATAAAGCCAGCTGTCAGCATCTGCCCTGCCACACCGATATTGAAGAGGCCCGCCCGAAGGGCAACGGCAACCGAAAGCGACGCGAAAATCATCGGCGTCCAGGCATTTAGAAAACTGCAAAAATCCGTCAGTATGTTCTTATACCCGGGATAGGTTTCTTTCGGAAGAATCCCTGAACCCTGAAGAAGATTCATATAGGCGAAAAGCGGATTTTTCCCCTGCAAAAGAATAATCACCGCCCCGAAGAGGAGACTCAATACAATCGCAAAAAGGGGAATCGTCACACTCTGCATCTTTTCCTGTCCAAGAAGCAGGGCAAGCAAATGCTGCTTTTTTCCTTCGTTCTTATGCATGTTTTACCCCCATCATAAACTCCCCTACCTGATTCGTGGTGAGACTCTTCGCCTCCGCGATGTTCTGCATCTCTCCGTTGTAAATGACGCCAATGGTATCCGCGCAATTCATAATCTCATCGAGTTCCAGAGAAATCAGAAGAACCGCTTTTCCATTATCCCGTTCCCTGATGATTTGCTTATGAATGTTCTCAATGGCGCCGATGTCCAGTCCTCTCGTCGGTTGTACGAAAATCATCAGAGAAGAATTCAGCTCGATTTCCCGTCCGATGATGGCTTTCTGCTGGTTTCCTCCACTCATGGAACGCACAATGGTCTTCGCTCCCTGTCCTGAACGAATGTCATATTTCTGAATCAACTGCTCTCCATTTTCCCGAATGGCTTTCGGATTCAGAATTCCTTTACGGGAGAAACGACTATTCCGATACGTCTTTAAAACCAGATTGTTCTCCAGGGTGAAATCCAGAACCAAACCCACATCCTGCCTATCCTCCGGGATATAGGAAATCCCCTCCTCTATCCGCTTTCGAATCGTTTCCGTAGTAATTTCCTTTCCGTTCAGGAAGACACTTCCCTCCGAGACCTTCTTCAATCCGGCTATCGCGTCCGCAATCTCCACCTGCCCGTTTCCGGCAACTCCCGCTATCGCAAAGATTTCGCCGCTATGCACGGTAAAGCTTACATTTTTCACCACAGAAAAACCGTCACGATTCTTCACCGTGAGATTCTTTACTTCGAGAACCGTCTTCCCGAAACTTGCTTCCGCTTTTTCTACGGTAAAATTCACTTCCCGTCCAACCATGAGATTGGCCATCGTTTTCGCGGAAGTCTCTTTCACATCCAGAATATCGATGAGCTTTCCCCGATTCAAAATAGCACAGCGGTCGGCAACCTGCTTGATCTCCGCAAGTTTATGCGTAATCAGGATAATGGTCTTTCCTTTGTCCCGAAGTCCGCGGATGATGTCCAGAAGAAAGTTGATTTCCTGCGGCGTGAGAACGGCAGTCGGTTCATCAAAAATAAGAATCTCCGCCTCCCGATACAGCATTTTCAAAATCTCCACACGCTGCTGAACGGAAATGCCGACGTGCTCGATGATATCCTCCGGATTCACTTCCAAACCGTAGTGTTCCGAAAGCTCCTGCACTTTCTTTCCCGCCTTCTTCAGATCCACATACGGAAGAATCCCGAAGCGCTTATCCGAAACCGGAAGCCCCAGAATGATATTTTCCGTAATGCTGTAATTCTGTACCAGTTTAAAATGCTGATGTACCATGCCGATGCTCAGTTTCGTCGCATAACTCGGAGAATGAATCTCTTCCTTCTTGCCGCGTATCCAAATCTCCCCCTCATCCGGCTCATACATTCCGAAAAGCATACTCATCAGTGTTGACTTTCCGGCACCATTTTCCCCTAAAAGAGCGAAAATCTCCCCTTTTTTGATTCCGATTGAAACATCATCGTTTGCCACAATTCCCGGAAAACGCTTCGTGATATGCTTCATTTCCACGATATATTCGGACATGCTCTTTCCTCTCTATGAACAGGACAGCTGCCCGAAAGGAATCCTCCTTCCGGACAGCCATGGTTTCCTACTCTTTATTTACTTTAAACCGGTAAAATTATCCGGTGTCATGTTGTTAAAGTTTGCAGCCGGAACGATTTCTCCGCTCTTTACCTTCTCATACACATCGCTGAGTTTCTCCAGAGTCTCCTTGGAAAGCTGCTGTCTGCCCTCTTCCTTAACATAGCCGGTAGAATCCGTATCGGCACCGAGAAGCGCATTCTCTCCCTTGAAGCTGCCGTCCAGCACCTTCTCAAGCTGCTTCTCCACGTTCGAGTGCATTACTTTTAAAACCGAAGTCAAGATAATGTTCTTGTCGCCGTTCTTTCCGTCGTCATACTGGTCAACATCACATCCGATGACTTCCGCATTGCCCGCTTCCTTCACTGCGGTGAATACACCGTTTCCGGATCCGCCTGCCGCAACCAGCATGATGTCTACTCCCTTATCAAGGAGTGCCTTCCCCACTACCTTTCCGGTTGCTTCATCGGAGAAGTTTCCAACATAGTTTCCGCCCACGTTCTTATTCGTTACATCGGTTCCCGCATAAGACGGAATCTCTACATACTCCGCCTTCGCATTGTACTTTGCCTTCGCATAGTTTACCCCGGACATAAAGCCGTACTGGTAGTTTACATTGGAGGGATAAGCAATTCCGTTTACCACGGCAACCTTCCCGCTCTTCGTCTCTAAAGCCGCTGCAATTCCGGCAAAGAAGCCGCTCTCCTGCTCCTTAAACTGCATCGCATAGACATTGTCCAGTGTCACTTCATTGCCATCCGCATCTGTCGGATAGGAATCCACTAAGATAAACTTCGTGTTAGGGTTGTCCTTTGCGATACTACCGATTCCGGCAAACTGGAAGCCGCAGCAAACCAGCACATCATAGTCCGCAACGATATCATTTACCGCCTGCATCACTGCCGCAGTGTCCCCTGTCTCCTCACGAACCGGCGTCACCGTTGCATCCGGGTGCTTCTTAATAAAGCTCAAGATCCCGTTGTAGTTATCCTGGTTGAAGCTTCCGTCGTCTACTCCGGACGGACTGGAAACGATGGCAATCTTCAATCCCTTCTTCGCCGCATCACTCTTTCCCGCGTCCGCTTTGCTCTCGGCACTTTCCACCGCGCTGCTCTCCTTCGCCCCTGCAGTAGTCGCCTTCGCGTTTCCCGAAGCACCGCAAGCGCTGAGCAGAGATGCTACAAGTACAAGGCCGGTCAATACATTCCACGTTTTTTTCATAATGCTTTTCTCTCCTTTTTCAAAATGAGAACTCGCACGACTTCGTGCATGGTTTTATATGAGTATCGTCGGGGAATACCCTACGCGATCTCCTTCTTTTCGACTATTCCGCGTCGCTGGCGCGTTCCGGATACGCCTCTTTCAGAGACTGGGAAAATGGGGCTCGCAAAATCCCCCGTTCCGTGATAATGGCGGTAATCAAGCTGTGATCCGTCACGTCGAAAGCCGGATTAAAGCACTTTACGGAAGAAAGCGCCATCGGCTTTTCATAGAACTTACTCTTGATTTCCTCCGGATTCCGCTCTTCAATCACGATGTCGTCCCCTGTCTTACACTGAAAGTCAATCGTTGAACCGGGCCCGAGAACATAGAAAGGAATCCCGTAATACTTCGCAAGGATTGCCACGCCGCTGGTACCGATCTTATTCGCCGCGTCCCCATTTGCCGCAATGCGGTCACAGCCCACAAGGCACGCCTGCACCAGACCCTTCTTCATCACTAACGATGCCATATTGTCACAGATCAGCGTGACATCGATACCGCCTTCCTGTAACTCATACGATGTGAGTCTCGCTCCCTGTAAGAGCGGTCTCGTCTCATCCGAGAAAACATGGAACGGAATGCCCCGCTCCTTCCCGAGGAAAAGCGGTCCGAGTGCCGTTCCGTACTTCGAAGTTGCAAGCGGTCCGGCATTGCAGTGCGTCAGAATCCCGTCTCCCGCCTTTAAAAGGGAAAGACCGTATTCCGAGATGGCCTTGCACATCGATACGTCTTCCGCCTGAATGAGCCGGCACTCTTTCCGCAAAGCTGCAAGAATCTCTTCCACGCTTTCCGAAAGATGCGCCTTCACGAGCTCTTCCATACGGGTAAGCGCCCAACTTAGGTTCACCGCCGTCGGACGGGAAGAATTCAGATACTTCGCGTCTTCCTGAAACTGCTGATAAAATGCCTGACTGTCCTTCGCCTTTATCTTCTTCGCAAGGATGTAGATTCCGTAAGCCGCACATATCCCGATTGCGGGAGCTCCCCGCACCTTTAATTCGAAAATAGCATCGTAAAGCGCCTTCGCGTCTCCCAGTTCCAGGAAGACTTTCTTTCCCGGAAGTGCGGTCTGATCCAGAATCACCACCGCCGTCTCTTCCTCATTCAGCCGGACATTCTCGATGCCGGAAAGGAGTTCCCTCATCTCTTCTTCTGTAAAACTCTGCTTCATTCTTTCTCTTCTTTCCTATAATTTCGATGTATCAACTATCCGAACAATAAAATCGATTCGCTAACCAGCTTCCGGAAAAGCGGAGCAACCTTTCCCGCTACAATCTTCACGTCCTCATCGCTGAGCGGCTCTTCGGAAAGCCCTGCTCCCAGGTTCGAGATACAGGAAATGCCGCAGACCTTCATGCCCGCGTGTCTTCCCGCTATCGCTTCGCAAGCCGTGCTCATCCCGACTGCATCCGCTCCGAGAATATGTGCCATCTTCACCTCAGCGGGTGTCTCGAAACTCGGTCCGCTAAACTGCATATAGACGCCTTCCCGAAGAGAGAGCTGCATCGCCTCTGCCGCTTTCCGAATCTTCTCCCGAAGTCCGCTGTCATACACTTCCGACATATCCGGAAAACGCACGCCGAGCTCGGAAAGATTCTCTCCAATCAGCGGATTCGGAACAGAGTAGAGAATGTGGTCTGTAAGGAGCATGAAGTCTCCTGCCTGAAATGCCGGATTCACCGAACCGCAGGCATTGGTGAGAAAGAGTATCTCCGCTCCCATCCTCTGCATGAGTCGTGTCGGAAGAACCACGTCCTCGATAGGATAGCCCTCGTAGAAGTGCACACGCCCCTGCATCAGCACGACCGGCACTTCCCCGATGTGTGCAAAAACATAGCGTCCCTTGTGTCCGCTCACGGTTGACACCGGAAAGTCCTGAATCTCACGGTAATCAATGCTGCCTTCCACTTCGAGGTGCTCCGCATAATCGCCGAGTCCTGAACCGAGAATCAGCGCAATCTTCGGGGCAAAGGGAATCTTCCCCTCTATGCTCTTGTAACAACGCTCCACTCTCTCATATCGCTTTGACATATTTCCTCCCTTCGCTCTACGCAGTCTCAAAAATTTATTGATAATCCTGTCCGGTCAGGTAATGATAAAACGCAGTATTCACATAGCGCTTTTCCGGCGTAACGGTGAGTCCGTCTGCCAGTGCGGTGAGGCTCTTCACGACCTCATCCTTCTTTTCTTCCGTCGTGAAAGGATGAATTGCGTACTCTCCATCCGTCACTACACAATCATAAATCGCATGGTAATCCTCTTTCGGCATATCCTCCCGCACGGTACTGTACAGCGGCTGCCACCAAGAGCCGTACAGCAGACCCTTCCGCTCTTCATTTTCCGAATTTTTCTTTGCGAAAGCCTTAATCACCTGATCAAACGCCATCAAGTCTTCTTTATTTGCAAACTCTAACTTCAAATCATATTCTACCGCGTGAACCAGATATAAGTCATCACTAAACTTCTGCACTTCATAGGTCGGCGTCGCCTCGGGAACCGCTCCCCACTCCAAGAGATACTGATAGATGCTGATCTTCGGTTCCAATTGCACACGTGCATTCAAGCCCTCTCTATCCAGTAAACCAATCAGCTGTCTCGCATGAAGAATGTCCGAATGGCCGTACTGCAAAGTATATTCCGGAAGAAAACGAGCATCATAGGCGGAAGACTTCAAGCCATATCCCGTGGTAATCTTCTGTTCCACCGCCTTTCTTCCGAGCTCCGAGAGCTTCGGATCATCAAAGAGACGAAACTCCTGCCACGTTTTATCGAGTTTTCCAAAAATATCCGGATCCGACGCAAGCCCCAGGAAGTTTCTTCCTTTTCCAACCGCATCCGCGACCTTCATCAGAAGCGCCTCTTCAAAGTCCTTGTCCGGCTTATCCTTATTCATCGCTTTCTCCGCTTCTTCCGGCGTAATCAAGTCCACGTCCAGCGCACAAACAAGAGGAGAAAGTTCTTCCCCTTCCCCTTTCAAATCGTATCTTTGCAGTCTTTCCTGTAACTTTTCCGCAGTGTAGCTCTGTGCAAGCTCTCTATATCCGGAAGCATCCACTGCGGCAGAGATTGCTTTCAAGCGGTCGAACTCCCCCGTAATGGGGATCTCTTTCTCCGTAATCTTCTGTAACGCCTCGGAAAATGCCTTCCCTTCCGCAGTTTCCGGAACTTGAATAGCAAAGTAAGTCTTCAGATACGCCGCCGCCTTCTCCGGGGGATCCTTAAACTCTTTCTCCCCTTCCCGCTTCGCCTGATCCTCGGATAAGACTTCTCCGCTCTCTTCTCCCTCCGTCTTTTCCCCCGATTCCTGCTGTTTTTCAGAAGCAGCCACGGTCGCCTCTTTCGAAGACGCCTGCGTCGCCTGCTTCACGTTCCCTTTCCCGCAGGCAGTTACCGTTACGATTAGTGCAAAAGTTAATACCGTAGAACCAAAAAGATATTTTCTCATTTCTACCTCCGCTTTGCTCCTGTACACAACGAATCGGCATTTCTCTTTCCTTATAAAGTATCTTAATAGTACTCGAAAATGATATTTTTAAGCAATACCTTTATCCGGCAATTTTCTTGTATTTTTCCAGAAAACAAATGCACACTCTCCGTCTTGCAAATCTATGCATTTTGTTCTATACTTTTTTCTATGCTTCCGTAGCTTAAGGGATAGAGCCCCGGCCTCCGACGCCGGTAGTGGCGGTTCGAGTCCGTTCGGAAGCATTTTTTATTGCAAGAATTCCGCAAAGCATAAAGCCCATTGTATTCTTTTCGAAAGCACGCTCTCGCTCGGCTCCGACCTAACAGTACTAAGCATCAAACTTCGCTTCGCTCGTTTTCTGCAAGTACCGAGGCCTCCGAACGGCTTTCTCAAAGAATACAATGGGCTTTTTAAACTCCGTTATATTTATTATTTAAGTATAGCAGACAGAGGTTTCTTCCAATCGAACTCTCTCTATCCCGTTTTCAGGATATTTCTTTTTTATAAAATTGTTCCGAATCGACTTTTTCTGTCCTATCACCGGGGATATTTCACTTAAAAAATCTCACCGAATGGACTCCTCTTATCAAATTATGATCTGCCTTTTTAGTAGTTAATGACATCCGGCTTATTAGCCTCTCTTCCGGGGAAGTGGAAGCCGGGGATCAGCTGATCCCAGGAATCAATGCCGATGACCGCTCTGGCAAAATCCGCCGTACCTTCCGTCGCACTGGCATTGTCGATGTACTTAAACACCTCATGTGCACGTTTCGGAACGAGCTTATTGTTCACAATCTTGGAAAGACCGAAGGCGAGTCCATTCTTCGTCTCGTCTACCGAGTCCTCCTGCCGACTCATCAGATAAGCCGTAATATACGGATTGTTATCCGCGATGAAGTAGGAGTATGCTACCGCAGCTGCCTGATCAATCGATTTGTCCTTTCCTCCCTGCGTGCTGGTGAAACCTTCCTCGGTCAGGAAAATCTTTCGAACCTGTCCCTTTTGGTTTCGCATACTATCCATCTGCATAAAGTCCGTGATGACATGAAGGTTTTTAAAGTTCACCACCGGAGAATCCATCGTATCATTTACCTTGCCGGTCTTATCATCGTCCCAGAAGTTCGGGGAAGTCATCGGATACGGATAGGGATGGAGTGCAAGACCGTAATCCATATACCCCTCTATCGCCTCATAGTTATGGAAAGCCAGCAGAATGTCCTTTCCTTTATACTTTCCAACCGGCGCCGCCTCCGGAAGCATATTCCAGTAGTGGTCGATGGAGAACATAACATTATCATTTGCAGAAACCGACTTCATCGCCGTATAGAACACACGGAAAGCTCTCTGGAACTTTACCGTATACGCAGACACATCCAGGTCTCCCATGTAGTTCCAGTACTGGTTGTTGATCTCATTTCCCACAACCCAGTTCGTAATCTTTCCATGCCCCTGTCTTCCGTTGTAGCGCTTCGCAAGGAAGGATGCCATCGCCTTTACCGCACGGAAACCGCCTTCCGACTCTACGTTAAAGCCATAGTACATCGCCTGGTCCTTCGGCAGTTCCTTCACGCCCATCGGATTCAGTTCGGAAACCGTATCATTCCAGGCATTTAAGAGAATCGCGGTAACCGCCACACCGGAATCACTGAGTCTCTTTACCTCCGCGTCCAGCTGATCAATCAATTCCTTGTTGATTTTATAGGTCTTATTTTCATAAGTATAGTAAATCCCGTTTCCAAAGAAACGCTGTGTCGGAATATCCACTCCGGCATGCTTGATGTTTAAACTTAAAGCATCATCCAGAAGGTTCGGATCCACACGGAGTCCCTTCTTTCCCGGATTCAATGCCGGGCTCTGGTCTTCCGCAACGATTTCCGGATTCTCCAGATACCTTCTATCCGAAATCATCACATAGCGGCTTCCCACCTTAACAGCCGGTACGAAGGCGCTGTAAAGACGCAGTTCTCCGGGACCTGCATGAAGCGGAAAAGTAAACTTCTGGTTCTTTCCAATGCTTCCCTTCGCAAGCGGATCCCATCTTCCGGATAAGTCATTCTGATACGGCTTAATTTCGAAAATGTAGATGGAGCCATCCGTCCCTGTACTGTCTCCACTACTGTCCACCGTTACGGAAATGTTCTCTTTATCCGCCGTAATGTTCACATCATGAATCTTTCCCGTCACGGAATGGGCAAATGCCGCAAATGAAAACAGAGCGGACATCACCACCATGCATAAAAATCCGACACTCTTCTTCCCCAAAAATCCCATACTTCCTTATCAATCCTTTCCCATCGTAAATCTTTCATAGAGTAACCGCGCTTTACAGAAGCCTATTCCCGGTCTCAATCACGTAACAGCCTCCTCCACTACCGGCACTCTAGAAACAAAGCTCTCTCATACTACGATTTTATAAGGAAAAATGAAAGCGGAATAATCTTACAAGTTCTTACGGTTTCGAAACGACGGATCTATACCTTCCAGAAACTCTACCGCTTCATGGAACAGCCCTGCTGTGCTACATCGCTTAATGGAAGCCTGCGTCTGAAACTTCATTTTAAGAAAGTCTACATAAGCCTGCTCACTTTTGCCTTCACAAAACACCACAATATATGGCTTTTCTTTTCTAAATTGGCGAGGCATCAGGTCACCTCCTCCAATTCAACATTCGGTATCGCACCAAATTTTCCTGCAAAATATGCTTTTCTAATGTTATCGCTCGTTCTTGTAGAGAAAAAGCTAATACTATATAACTCTGAAACACCATCCGAATTTTCTTTATCGGCAAAGTAAATCTGATCCTTCCTTAAAATTTCCATATTCATCAGCTCTGTATTATGCGTTGTAAATATGATTTGTGCTCCTAACGGATTTGTAGTTTTACTCTGAAATTTTGAAATGATATATTGAACCAAAACCGGATGTAGCTCTCTCTCAATTTCGTCTATAACGAGGACTCCACCAGTAGTTAAAGCCGACTCAACAGCAGGTGCAAGCGACATTAATTTTCTGGTTCCATCTGATTCATCAGCCAATTCTAATTGATACAAAGCCCGCTCACCATTTTTATTTACTCCGGTATGCTTCGTTTTTGCTACTACCTCCTGGAGCTTTAATAAAATCTCTCCATTGGTCGAAGACTCTGTCAGCGCTTGCATAAAGCCGGTCAAACCTTTTTTTAACTCATCAGGCATATCCGTTGGTAAACTATTATTTCCATTTATCTCCTGATTATTCATTTCAAACTGCATATCTTGAATCCCCAAATCAGCAGCTTTCGCATATTTCGAAATTGCCTCAAGCATAAACGGGTCCTCATAATACTCCAACAACTGGGCAGGCATCTCAGCAAAGTCTCTAGAAAAATAGATTTGATTTCTAAACCACTGCATTGCCTCCATGCAAGAAGCATCGTTCATTGTGCACGCAATAGAGAAAAATAATTGATTGTCTGCAACCATTTCTCCAATCAGCTTGCGTCTGGTCTTGTCTTCTGTAAAAGAAAAATATCTCCCCTCACGCAGAAACACCAACGCTTTCTGTCCTTTTGGTGAATGATACAAATACTCTGAAATTATTTTTTCTCTTGTAGCTGAAAAGCCATACCAAAATCTCTGTCCTTTAAATGTATACTCAAAGTCAAAAGTAGTTGGTTCATTTTTAGAATAATCATTTAATAAAAAAGGGCGCACCGGTATCGATGCTTTTTCATTCTGCGTTCTTTGTGCATTACAAATAAACTGTACTGCAAGCCATAAAGCGCGAACAACATTACTCTTCCCTCCCCCATTTTTTCCATATATAGCACAAGCAGGAAGTAATTTCATTTTCGAAGTCAAAGGAATCAATACATTCTTTAAATAGCCCAGCCCTGTTGCCTCCATAGATAGGATTGATTCATCACGAAAAGAACGATAATTTTTAAAGCGAAACTCTATTAACATAAAAACAACCTCCTCACACAGAGATAAAGTATCATTGTTTTTACATATATTCAATAAAAAATATCCAATTTTTTGTTTTTTATTATTGTATACATTATTTCATTGATCGATTGTTAGATATTCAGATCATCCTTTGCTATTCCTTCTATTCGAAAAGCGCTTTCCGTAATAAGAAAAACAGGTCTGCTTCGATGCAAATACACGGCTTATATCACTATTCGTAATATCACAAAGCCGCGATCCCACTTTAATCATAGGACGGGTAAGAGTATCACTCAACTCAACATTATACTTTCCACATAAAGAGAGAAATAAACCTTTGTTAAACATAACACTACCTCCTCATGAATATTCTGGTGTGGCGGAGCCACTATTCTGAAAAAGCGGAAACTACCTGTCCGGGATAGGAACTATCGTGTTGCTTAATTACTGGAGCGAGTTTAAGCTATTTAAAAAGTCTCATACATTCCTTTCAATTCTTCCAGAATCTTCTCCTTGAGGAGCCACTATCTTAGCGGTAAAATCCATCAATAACGACTTTCCCCTGTTTCAAAAATTCGTATAATCATTGTCTAAAAGAATAGCAGACAGACTTGAAATATTATCGTTCATCGGTAACGGTGTTAGCACTGCATCTTTAGGAAGATGAATAGCATCCAGCTTTCGTGTGAAAAAAGCTATCAATTCCTGCAACCATCTATCCTCCTCCACAATTTATTCAGCATTTCTTCTACTGCTTCTTCAACCCGTTCATCCGCATCTTCCCTCAATGTCAATGCCAAAGAAAGCTCGTCTACAGTATTTCGTGTGGACAATTTTCGTGGATTGTATCTCCACATCTCTACTGCCACTTGCACCTTGGAATTCTGCAAGCTATTGGTCGTAAAATCTTTCCATTGAGAGATTCTTTCTGCCGCATAAGATCTGACATTCGGTTCGTTCAGCATGGAATACTCTGCTAATGCCGAATATCCGCTTTCCAGCAAATCTGTCCCCACGTATTTTTTCGGAATATAAACCGTTCGTTTTATTGGATTCAGTAACTTATCTCCTGCTTTTTGAAACAGGGTTTTAGGAGATTCTTCAGATCGCATAATCCTCTGTACACCGACTTTCCTGATATGCAATAGTCCCATTTCTTCAAGCTGTCTCGATGCCCTTGATATAGAAGTAGGTGTCAGTTCCAAGTCCTTTGCAGCTTGACTTGTAGATAATTCCTGTGCGCCTCCATAAACGAAATGCAGAAGAAGCATTTGCGCCGATGGAAGTATTTCTTCCCGCGGTATTTTTTCCGCGCTGCACCTTTCCTGCAAATACACTGCCATAAAGGGCAAATAAATTTGCTTTCCATCTACGATAAATGGAATCTTCTCTCGAATCAAATATTCTCTCCGGCGAAAGCTGAGTTCCTTTAGCACCAGCACAACGGGAAAGTTCTCATTCTTCTGTATTCGAGCAATATGCTTTTTCAGCACTTCAATCTGCTCCAGTTCCGTCTTAGGATAAAGAAAAATTATCTTCTGTTCATTCATAGACACTAACTGTAAGCGATACCTTGTGGCTATAAAATTAGGCAAATGCTTAAACTCTACATCCTTATAGATAGCCTTAACTCCAAGAACTTTATTGAGATATTCCATGTTATCACCCATAATCTTAACTCTTTTTCTGTATTATAACTCTCTTTAAGTTAACATACAATATTTAAGTTGAAAATGACCATGAAATATTTTTCTCACTGGAGACTTTAAGGATTTTGTTAACAGTTTTCTTTGAGACCCCACAGCTAAGTGCTATCTTCTGCTGACTCAATTTCATATTAAGTTGCGATAGCCGGACAAACAGTTTCGTTTTTCCGGAATAGCCACTCTGCCTCACCGGAATATTCAATAGTATTACTCGAAGTAATAAGCGTTCCTAACTTGTTACTGTACAAGGACTTTCCGCTACTTCTTCAACGCGTTTTATATTATAACCCTGACTTATCCGTTTTCACATAAATATATTTCTAACACATACAAAAAGAGCAATATCCGTTTCGGATATTGCTCTTTAAAACAACCACTTTGATTAATTCAATTAGTCGTTCTCAACCCAGTACTGCTGTCCATCAGCGCCAGTAATCTGGTGTCTGTTAGCTGTGTTGCTTCCCGGATTCTTAACAAACTTTGTAGTACTTACAGCAAGAACCTTACCATCATTCTTATCTGTAATGTAGTATACATCATTAGAATCCTTAAGGTTGAACTTGTTCTTCATAACAGTACCGGCTGTATTAACCAATACCTTATTAGCATAAAGAGAATTGTTAATAGCACTGCTATTTACATACTTAATAGGAGCAATCGGATCAACCATCTTAGCATCAGAAGCCAATACGCCCACAAGAGCATAGTTGGAATCATCGTTATTAGCAGCTAAAACGATACCATTCTGAGCATACTTCTTAATCTTGTTTACATAGTTCTTAGCAGCTCTACCATCGTTGTTGAAGTACATCTGATATGTATCATCATCGAAATCAACCTTCTGGTAACCGGTCTTTCTGGAGCCATCCTTCTCATAATCACCGGAGAAATAATAGATGTCGCCAAGAGTAGAATCAGCAGCAAATCTTAATCCGGTATCATCTGTATAACCTGTGTCAGCGTCGTATCCGCTCTCGAAAGCTCCAGGATGTCCAACCTGAAGACCACCAAGCATACGTCCAACCTCATCAAAAGCATAGACTTTGCCCTTAATCTTCTTAATCTTATTCTTGATTAACTTTCCGCTATTGTCTGCATACCACCAGGAATATGCTTCATTGTCGTTGTCAGTAGAACTAATCTCGGAACTCGGAACAGCCCAAATCCACTGATTCTTTCTAGCACCACCATCACCATTTACATAAACGGTTCCAATATTGGAGCTTGTAGCCTGACCGGACTGAACAGCAGTAAGCTCAGACGGAGAACCGGTCTTAGTCGCATTGGACCAATCCTCAATCATTCTTCCATCCTGTTTGAAATAATACGTCTTGCCATTGATGGTTTTCTTTGTGTTCTTTGTAATCTTTCCATTATCATCAAGGTAGAACCAAGCTGTAGAATCCTCACCATTGTCATTTACAGTGAGCTGAACCCAACCATGCTGAGCGGAACCATCATCAAATCCACCATAGTAGTAGTTAGCGTTTGCCCATGCGTCATCAGTAGACTGCAGAGTGGAAGCATCCTTCTGAAGCCATCCGTAAAGCATATAACCTTCTGCATCGAAGAGATACTTCTTACCATTGATGGTCTTAATGTCAGAAATGGTGATGCCATCCTTTGTATCTCTGTAAGCCTTACCGTCAGCACCGAAGTACATCCATCTGTGGTCTGCATTGCTATCATCGGAAACAGTATCGAATGCTACCCACTGGTTGGTAACCATAGCACCGTCCTGGTTTACATAGTAGAAGTCATCGTTCTTCTGAACAACTTCGTTTGTAGCCATGTTACCATCGGATCCAAGATAGAACCAATAGTCTCCGGACTTCTTCCAAACATCAGCAACCGGGTTGCCATCGTTATCTAAATACTGCCATGAACCTGTAGTGTTGTTCCAACCAGCAGCAAAGCTTACAGCTGAAGCGCCGATTGCAAGTAAAGCTGTTGCAGATAAAGCTGCAACCAATTTTGTTTGCTTTCTCATAATAAATGCACTCTCCTTTTTTATTTATGGAATAATCCAAGTTGCGTGACGATTATAAACCCTTTTTCTAATCGATTCAAGTTTTTTATAACAAAAGACTGTTTTCTTTTGTTTTTAAGGGTTTTCCTCGTGACTGTCTCAATATAGCGCATGCTTCCCAATATGTCTATTACAAAGCAAAAACGAATTATTACGAAGTTCTTAAGGTGAATATTAAGAGAAAACTAATAATTATTTCTTGCTTTTTTGCTAACCCTCTGGTTTCCTATTTTTTAGATAAGAAGAATCGCTTTGGTGAAGAAAAGAAATTAGATATTCACCTCAACAGGAGCTGCGATTTGGTTGATTATAGGAGTGTATAAATCTACATCTTGTTTCGGTGTTGAAATAGTTATTATTAGAGAATAGCGAATCTTATCGTTAAAACGATTTAGATATCCCCTTTCTTTCCACCATCCTGAAACCGGATAAACGGCAATCTGGTTTATTTCACTCAATTCTACCCCTGTTAATTTCATAAAATCGGAATGAAGTGATCCTACATCTCTAACTTTCTTTCCCAAGAACCAGCGATCACTTCCACTACTTCCATCGCCTTTATCTTTTTTATCTTCTCCTCTTGCTTCGCCATTGATTCTTTTTTTAAAATCTTCCAATGTTTCATTGTTATTGATTACATCAAAGCGAAGACCGCTAGATGCATAGCGATATTTATCTTTCCAACCAACTGCCTCGGGACTCGGTTCAATGAAATAAGAGAGTGTCACTCTTAATTCCGCATCCGCTTCTCCAAGATCTCTTAGAACCTCTTTGGGCCAAGGAAGTGTATACAAGTGCATTTCATTCATTGCGTAAGAACCGCTTTCCTTCTTTTTATAAGGCTGCAGTATTTCTTCACTGATTATATTTACCGAGTTATTCATACACTGAATTGCGCGATTTAAATTCGGAATACCGTACCCACAAGAACGAACGAGGTTACGTCTCCCCGACCTCTTTTTGTCATCATTGCAAAATTGTCTACGCATCTTTTCTGTCCACCTTGCAGAATGAACCATAAGCCCCCTTACTGTTTCAGGCCATATTTCCGGATACTCGACATAGATTTGAGATGCCATCCACGCAGCCTGTGCAGTTGCTGAACTCGTCGCCCAAATAGTCGAAAAACGGTGTTTTGAATAATCTTTTCCCGTTGTTAGCAAAGAAAAATCCGGACATTCTGAATAGTCTGTTCCATTTGTTGCAACATTGCTCCCATTCAAAAGAATCTCCGGCTTAATCGGCCAATTTTTCCCCCAAATTACAGATGTAGTGCTATAGGGAGATAGTTCACCAACATCAGCTAACGGAACAAAACCGGAAAAATCTTCATGCTGAATATCAACATCCTGATTATATGCCCCAATTGTTAAAGCATTCCATGCTTGTCCCGGATTTTCCACACTATGAAGCTCATTCACGTCCGGATATCCCCCTTTAGCCAATTCGTCAGGAAGCACATTTCCGGCACTCACCAGTATTAATCTTTTATCTCTATCTTCACTGTCTACTCCGGCAGCAAGACTATCTAAAGCGCCTGACCACGAAGACGGCTGGCCATTTCCTTCCGTATATTCCGGTGCAGTCACAGCCATACAGATGCTTCGGTTCACTTTCGGATTTTGTATTTCCGCCAACGCAACTGCCTGTTCTGTAACGGCTCCATACAACTCAGGATCATTTTCACCTCTAGGCGGTAAAATTTTCACACTTTCTAATTTGTGCGAAACAAAAACCTCTTCTGTCGAGATAAGCTTTTCTTTCAAATCATAATACAACAAAAGCCCGGCCATTTCCGTTCCGTGCCCATCATGATCAGAAGTGAACCAAGCAGTATCTACTGACTGAATTCCCCCACGAACTATATGAGGTTTAATTAATGGATGCTCTGCAGAAATGCCGGTATCCAGTAAACAGACTGTGGTTTTAGAATCCCCGATTCTCAACCTTTCCAACAAATCGTCTTCCCAATTTTTTTGTTCTCCCCTCGAGAGCCCATCAAAGAAGGAAGTTGATTCAGGCGCTCTTCTGAATTCAGTGATATCATCACATGTCCTTAACAAGTCAATCAAATTGTCTTTATTGGCCTTTACTAAACAGACCATTCTTTCAGGAAAGCTGATTTTTTGGGATTTACAAGCAATATTTAATTCTTTACAACAGTTCTTAAAATTTGTCTCAACTACATCTTTATTCTGCTTATATCTTAGCCATACTTCACACCAAACTGCTTCTTGTGCAGGCATAAATTCATTTTTTCCTATCCAGAAAGATTCAATTCTCGCTCTTCTAACATATTCTATACTTCGAATTAAGTCATTATTTTTAGGGTTCCCTTTTCCACCCAAACTTTTCCTATATTCATCCACTTTCCGCAAATAATATTCTGTCTTGTCTAAGGGAACGTATACTGTAGCTTTTGTAGTGTCATTTTCCTCTTGAATATTAAGAAGTCTAATCCCCTTACGTATATTTTCTAGAGATTTTGTATTAAGTTCCTTATTTGTTTCCCCTGAAAATTCCAAATACAAACCTTCTTTTCCCCTCAAAATTTTCGCTTTGGTTTGAGTCGGAATTTCTTCCATGCATTGTTTCAACAGACTTTCAATATGCTCTGCATGTTGTCTCGGATTTAATCGTACAGGAAAGGAGTCTGTATTGTGCGCTCCTTCTGAAGAATATGACATTCTGTTCACTTCATGGAGAAATATATTACGTTTCTTCCCTGCCATGTTTTATGCCTCCCTGGGGATATACGCCAGCTTTCGTTCATACACAAAGGAAAGAAGTCTTTCTTCTGTTATCTCACCACCGTATAAAATTGAATCTTTTATAGCATCGTCACAAACGCGAATGATTTCCGCTTGGCTTAAATTCCTTGCCGCTGTAAGCAGCGCCTCACCGGGAATAAAATCCGGACAATATCCCTCCAATTTAAATTCAAATAATCTCTCTATTTCTCTTTCAGACGGCATTAAATAATGAAGCACATCATCAAAACGTCTGAATAATGCCTGATCCAATATCTGCTGATTATTTGTCGCAGCTACTATAATACTATCCGATTCATCTTGCTCTATAAACTGCAAGAAAGAATTTAAAATTCTTCGGGCTTCACCGACCTCGTTATCCAAGCCTCGGTCAGCACCAATCGCATCAAATTCGTCAAACAGATAAACTCCTATGCTCGTGTCAACCGAATCGAAAATCCGGCGTAGTTTTGCGCTCGTTTCACCCATGAATTTTGTAACTACCTTATCCATTTGAACAATATGGAGAGGCAATCCCAATTCTGATGCTATTACAGAAGCCGTAAAGGTCTTTCCCGTCCCCGGATTTCCCTCCAAGAGGATCTTCCTTCTATTGCCATATCCATATTGTTTAAGCTTATTTTTATTTCTATACTCTCGGAGTATCCTTTTTATCCTCTCTTCAAGATCTTTAGACACAATAAGATCGGACAATCTATCATTAGGCATCAATGTAAGAAACATGGAATCGTCATTATTCATTTTTATGATATTATTCTTGTGACGAGTCATATTGTCTACATACTTTTTAAGTTCTCGGGCAACAATCTCATGCCCCTGTTTTGCTTCAGAGGCTGCGATTTGTAATACGACTGTTTTGAATTTTTCATCATTCTGATCAAGGTGCGCTTTAATCAGGCTTTTTATCTGATCGGAACTAGCCATATTCATCCCCCCCTCTATCGCACAAATATTCCTAATGAGCATACATTTTCTACTTGACATAGTCAATGGCATTCGTTAATCAAGATTATTCCGGGATACTTTGAGCCACCTGTCCGGATTTTCGGAGCCACCGTTCCGGAAAAAGAGAGCCACGAATTCCGGTGCCCGAGAGCCACTTTCGTCTCCTGTTTATAGGAAAAACTCCTTTATACTGTATGTACACACTCAGGTGTGAATACAGATGAAGAAGTCAAAATTATGACTCAATACCGAGAAATCCTAAGGCTTAACAGCCTGGATCTCAGTGAACGCAGCATCACTGCAAGTGCGGGAGTGTCCCGCAACACCGTCAACAAAGTCCTTAAACGTGCTAGGGAGTTACATATCTCCTGTCCGTTGGATCACGACATGACGGACAGTGTCTTAGAGGAAATGCTATTTCCGAAAGACAATAAAACTTCCAAGCAGAAGCACCTGCCGGATTTTGATTACATCCGCTGTATTTGCCAACCGAAAATTCGGTCAATCGCTCATTGAAAACTGCTGAGGGGTTAAAGTACGGGCTTCACTGGTACTGCGCGGCCACTGTAGCTTTCCATCTGTAAATCGTTTATAGCAAAGAAGCCAACCGTCTCCTTCATAGAGAAGAGCTTTTATGCGATCACATCTTCGACCGCAGAACAAAAAGATGGAGCCTGATTCCCTGGGATCAAGTTTAAAACCGGCATTAACTACTGCAATCAGACCATCAATACCTCGTCTAAGGTCTGTATATCCGGTACAGAGATAGATGTGTTTGAATCCGGAAGCATCGTTAAGCATTTTTCAAGACCTTTATAACATTTGCCAGTAAATCCATGGGTGTGCTTTCGTCAATCCCTAAAACTATTTCGTTTACGGACGCTGTTAACTTTGGAGATGGATAGCAGGAGGAAA
>ERZ773250.455-NODE-455-length-23815-cov-10.315993_pt1 | contig 23815 bp, 24 predicted proteins | sample MGYA00511258_ERZ773250 | MGnify/ENA primary metagenome ERZ773250 (study PRJEB29015, sample SAMEA2738164) | human oral metagenome | biome: human oral; feature: human-associated habitat; material: saliva | place: China | collected 2187 ... | reverse complement strand
CTACCGCCTCGCCTAGCCCCACCACCGGTAATGGCAACGGCAATGGGAACAATAACGGTAACGGTAATGGCAATGAAACGCTCATTCCTTACCCTGGTATCCCGGGTAACAACAACAACCACTAAGTTGCGATATACTCGGGGGCAGGTATATCACTCCTATGGGTAGTACCGTTATAAAGGGCGTTTTGTGCCGGCTCGAAAGAGCCGGCACAAAACATTTTAAGCGCCCTGTAGTGGGCGCCAGGCCTGGCTTTTAACCGTTAGAAACCTCTGCAGTGTTACCCACAATGTAGGTATTTACCAGCGGGAACACCCATTCAAACAACACAAACACTACGGCCAAAATCAGTACTAGCGATTCAATTACCTTCAGCCACTTAGGGCCGGGTAGGTGGCGGAAAATAAACCCGTACATGTTGCCTCACTTAACGCCAGGATCGGATAGGACAGATTCAGGGCGACCCTCACCGCGAGGAATCCAGTAAGACAGCTGTGCGTGCACAATCCAGCGCTGATCGTTACCCCACTCCCCTAGTGTGGCCGAGTGGCAGGTGGTCATAGTCAGTAAACGCTGGGTGGGCTGCGCATTGGGGTTGTTGGGCACAGGCGCAATCACATCCACCTGTGAGGGGTCCACAATTTCATGCCCAGTGACTTTATAGACATACCAAGCGGTAGCGGTTTCAACGATTACTTCGTCGCCAGCTTTAAGTAAATCAATGCGCCTAAAGGAGTTACCGTTAGTGCGCCGGTGACCGGCCACCGAGAAGTTACCAATAGCGCCCGGGTAGGCGGTGTTTTGGTAGTGACCAGCTGCCGCCTGATCCAGCAGCTCCTGGCCGGTGCCCTGATAGATAGGCATATTGTTATTGGTGATGCCATACCACTTGGGCACAATCAGCACCCCCATAGGCTGCCCGTAAGCTACTGTGGGCTCTACCGGCGGGGCCTCAGTGTGCTTATTACCTGCCTTTTTAGGTGAGGTGGGCAGGGTGTTGTGAATCTGGGTCATGGTCTGTTCAGCTTTGGCGTTAGCGTCAATCGACGTCCACCACAGCTGCCACACCAAGAACAAACCAATTAGTAAACCAGCGGTTAACAGCAGCTCACCAATAATGGTCAGGAATACATCCAGTACCTTTCGGGACCGAGCTTGACTTGTAACGTGCGCGGTCATGTATGCACTCCATTGGGTTGTTGAGCTGGTCTTGCTCACCTAGATTAAGCGGTAAGCTATCACTAAAGTACTCTACTTCCACTAAATGAGAAACGAACCGGAGAATCCTGTGTCGAAAAATGGCTCCAAAGATCTAGCCCGCAAGGACGAGGATAAGGACGAGTCCGCCACTACCAGTGCCGCTAAGGACTCCGCTAAGAAGTCAACCAAAGACTTAGAAAAAGACTCAGATAAGGGCTCTGACAAGAAGCGCTCCGCTAAGAAGTCCTCCAAGAAGTCCAAGGAATCTACTAAGGACTCTGCTAAGGGTTCTGACGACTCCAAGAAGTCTGCGGGTAAGAAGAAGTCAGCTAAGGACGCTGAGCGCGAACAGGCCCTAACTAAGCGGGCCCGCAAGGCTGACCGTAAAACCCTACAGCTGGACTCTAAGTCTTCTGACTCGCTCAAAGCCAAGGTTGCTAAGAAGGAACTAGAGCGCCGTAAGGCTTCACGTACCCCGCACAAGGTTAAGAACATCTCCAGCCCCGCCTGGTATGCCCCCACCATGTGCACCATCATGTGCCTGGGCCTAGCCTGGGTGGTGGTTTCCTACATGACCGGTGGCGAATACCCGGTGCCGTGGTTCATTAAGGCCCACCCAGCTGACTGGCTAGCCAACGGCAACGTATACGTTGGTTTCGTACTCATGCTGGCCGGGTTCATCGGAATCTTGCGCTGGAAGTAAAGCCACTGGGTTAGGCATAAAAACCTGAAACTGTTTTCTGGCCCATACCTAACAGCCTTAGCGCCTTAGCCCAACAGTTGGGCTAAGGCGCTTTTCATGTCGCTAGCGCCGCTAGCAGCGCATAGGAGGCAGTACCAACTATCAAAGATAGGGCCACATTGCCCCGCCACAGGTGCAAGCCAGCAGTTATAGCCACTGCCCCTACCAAGGCTGCGCTACGGCCTAAATCTGCGCTTAAATCGCCTAGCGTGTAAGCCACCAGCACCACCATTACCCCCAGGGGCATGGTGCGCGACAAAAACTGCATCAGTGGCCGGTGAGATACCTGGTCGGCACCCTTAACCCCGGTGTAGCGCAGCGCGAAGGTGACGGCCGCAGCTACCGACACTACCGCTAAAACATGCCAGTTACTTACTGCTTGCCTAACCACAGCTTCACTCATCACTACCCCGCTGTTCATGGTTTAACTTCCCCGATTTAGCCTCAGCCTGGTTTAAATCAGCCCCGCCACCACCAGCCGCAGTGACGCTAAGCGAGCGCCGTCGTCGTAAATACAGGGCACTTAAACACAGGCTTAAAGTAAGCAGCCCACAAAACATGGCCAGGCGCCCACCCACGGCCACCGTCACCACGGCAGAGATCGACGCCGCCACTAGCGCCCCCGAGTCGGGGTTGGCTTTATAGGCCTCAATTGCCAGCACCGTGAACAAGGCGGTGAGCACAAAGTCGGCCACATCCGTATGCTGCGAAATAAAGCCCCCAAAGCTGCTACCTACCAGCCAGCCAAGGGTCGCCCCCAGCACCCAAGACAGGTGCGAGCACAGCTGCACCGTTAGCAGATAGCGCCAAGTCATGCGCGAATGGTCTTTAGCGGCAGTAACCGCATACACCTCGTCGGTAAGCGAGTAGATGGAGTAAGCGCGCGCCAACCTTCCCTGCGGCACGTTACGCGGAAAACTCAAGCCGTAAAACAGGTGGCGGCCATTAACGAACAGGGCACTAAGCGCCACCGTAACTAGCCCCACCCCGCCGGTTATTAGCGAAACCAGCAAAAATTCCATAGAACCGGCATAAACCACCGTGGCAAAAATAGGTGCCCACCAACCGGGGATACCGGCAGTTACCAATACGATCCCAAAGGCGATGCCTAGCGGAATATAGCCCAGAAAAATTGGGGTACTGTCACGCAAACCATCTTTAACGCTACTCAATGATTGAGCCATGGCCTTGAGCATAGACGCCGCTTTTACAGTGCTCTAACCCTGTACGGATAGTGAAATGGCAACAAAAAACGGCGCCGCTTTAAGCGACACCGTTGTTTGTGTAGTGAAAACTCACTCAGCAGCCGGGGCTTCTTCTTCCTCGTCTTCAGCCTCAACCTCAGACCAGTACTCCTCCGCCCAGGGGTCCTCAACCGGCTGGCTGCGCTTGTACAGCACAAAAGCAGCGCCAGCGGCGGCAGCCACTAGCGAGGCCACACCTAGGCCCTTGAAGAAGCTGCAGCTCTTGATCGATTCGTGTTTGTGGCAAGACATGATGACTCCCTCAAAGAAGTAAGTAACGTTACATCCAATGATGTCACTGTTTTGGCTCTCATTCCATTCGAACCGGCCTGAAAAGCTGCGCCACAAGAAAAATTAGGTCACAGCGTAACTATCTCAACAACTTTCATGGGCTTTTCCATGGGGTAGGCCACGCCGCCAACTAAGCAAATTGTGGGAGTATGAGGTTATGGAAGCAATTATGCACACTAACCTTGGCGATATTCGCCTGGAGCTGTTCGAGGACAAGGCCCCGATTACCGTCACCAACTTCGTAGAGCTGGCTACCGGTAAGCGCGCCTGGATCGACCCGGCCACCGGCGAAGAGACCCAGCGTCCTCTTTACGACGGCGTCACCTTCCACCGCGTAATTAAAGATTTCATGATTCAAGGTGGTGACCCGCTAGGTAACGGTACCGGCGGCCCCGGCTACACCTTCGACGACGAGATCGACAACTCCCTGACCTTCGCCGACACCTACCTGCTGGCTATGGCCAATGCCGGTACCCGCATGGGCCACGGCACCAACGGTTCGCAGTTCTTCATCACCACTGTGGCAACCCCTTGGCTGCAGGGCAAGCACACCATTTTCGGCAAGGTAGTGGATGAGGATTCACGCAAGGTTGTGGACGCTATTGAGGCTGCTCCCACCGATGGCCGTGACCGTCCCCTACAGGACGTGGTTATCAACTCCATCGACATTGTCGAGTAATAACCGAAGTTAATTCCTTCGTGGGGGGTTGGGCGTTTTAAGCGCCTAACCCCCCCACTTTTTATTTGGACCAGGCTGCGCCTGCGTTGGACGACGCCGCACCCACCGCAATCCACAGTTATCCACAGGCTGTGTATAAATAATGTGGATAACCCCACTAAAAAGGTGGAAACATGTGGGTAGCGAGCTAATAACACCTGTGTATTTACTCCACAGTTGTGGATAAGTCTGTGGACTTACATGCTTGTGAGTTATCCACATAGATATCCCCAGGTGGGGAAAACTCCTGGCAGAACGCAGTTTTCAGGTTATCCACTAGATCCACAGCCCTATTTACAAAAAACCCACCAGCTGTGGATAACGCTTCCCCAGCTGTGATTAACACATCTGCCTGGCAATTGTGGATAACCACGCTATGGCTGCGCCTGGGGTTTATATACCCCTGGGTTTTACAGCTGGGCTACTGCAGCAAAAATTTTGGCCTGTAAGGGCGCCTGGGGACGCGTGGTGGGGGCACTGGGGTCAAACCAATCCGCTTCTGCTATTTCGGCGTGTGGGCGCACCTGCTGGGGGCTAAAGACTCCCTCGGCAATGAATACGTGGGAAACCACCGTAAAGCCCGGCTCGTTTGAGGCCGGCGCGCTGAAATCGCCTAAGGGACGTATAGTCGCGTTTTTAAGGTCCAGGCCCACTTCTTCACGAACTTCACGTAAAGCCGCTTCTAAGGGGGTTTCGTGGGCTTCTAGCTTGCCTCCGGGCATCTGAAACCTGGGGGAGGAGCCTTTACGCACACTCAGCACCCGCCCCTGGGCGTCACGCAGCACAATGGCAGCTACTTCCACAATTTTGAACTCATCTAACAGCATTTTTCTCCAGCCACTGGTTACGTCTCAAGTATGCGCCCACAGTGCCCCAGTGCCCGCAGTGACGACGACGACGCCCGCGCCGGCAGTCAGGCTCGGCCTTCCGCAGCCGGGTTCCGCAGCACCCCGACGCCACCCACGCTGGCCTGGTGCCCACAGCAGCTCAGTGCCACCCGCCCGGCGCCGTCGAGAGCGTTAGCCGCCCGGCGTCGTCGTGGGCATAAAAAAAATCCGCCGCAGTCTAACTGCGAGCGGATACTGGGTGGAGCTAACGGGACTCGAACCCGTAACCCCCTGCTTGCAAAGCAGGTGCGCTACCAATTGCGCCATAGCCCCATTAGGCCGGATCAGCTACTTCAACCCAAGGTTGCGCTTGCCAACGTTTAGGGGCGGTTTTTAACCAAAGGGCATAACCGCAAGCACCTAGGCTAAGTGCAATCAGGGATTTAGCTGCGAAGCTCATTAATTTGCTCCGTTCAACCGGTGGTGGGCCTAGCTGGACTCGAACCAGCGACCTCATCCTTATCAGGGATGCGCTCTAACCAACTGAGCTATAGGCCCGTTTGACTCGATAGAGATTACACGAGCCAGACGCAGATAATCAAATCGAATTAGTCATCTGCCAGTGTGAGATAGACCCCACCGATCAGGTGAGTGGTCACGTTGTAGATCATGGCACCAATAGTGGCCAGGGCGGTGGACAAAATAATGTTCACAACCGCCACCACAGTAGCCAGGGAAACCGCACGCGAAAGCTTGAGGTATTCCACCACGGCCTGCAGCGACTTTTCACCACCAAGCTGCTGTACCTGATCCTTAATCTTGGCGAACACGTGCAGCGCATCTAGGGAGAACCACACCACTACAGCCGCAACAATGGTCATGATGCCTACTGCCACTGATAGCAGGAAGGCAGTCTTCATAACCGACCAGGGGTCCACACGCTCTAGCGCTAGGCGCACAAAGCGGCGCTCAGCGGCAGCGGGGGCAGGCTTAGGGTTGTGCTGGCGCGGGGGCTGCGCCGGAGGCATAGATGCGGGCATCTGTCGCGGCGCCGGGCGTGAGCCGCCCGCCTGAGGTGCGGTGCGGATACGCGGCGGCGGTCCCGGCTGCACGCCCTTAGGGGGAACACCCTTGGGCTGGTTGCCCTTAGGCTGGGGCGTGATCGAGGGGGGTACCGACATTATTTGGCCTCGCTTTCATTCGCGTCTAAGGCTACCGACTCTTGGGCCTGCTCGTCACCCTCTAAAGGCAGGTTAACTGCCTCATTTACGTCGGATTGGGCACTAGCGCCTAGTTCGGTTGCGTCATCGTCGGAAAGGTCACGTTCTTGGGAGCGGGCGACGGCGATAATCCGGTCGCTTTCGTCAGGTTTGGCGAAGGTGACGCCCTGGGTGTTACGGCCGGTGCGCGACACTTCTGCCACCGCCGAGCGCATTACCTTACCCGAAGCCATGATGCACAAAACCTCATCGGATTCGTCCGTGATCAAGGCCCCTACCAGCTCACCGCGTGCTTCTACCAGGTTGGCCACCTTCACGCCCAGACCACCACGGCCCTTAACCGGGTATTCATCCACGCTGGTGCGCTTGGCGTAACCGCCGTCGGTAACCACAAACAGGTCTGCCCCTGCACGCACCACATCCATGGCTAGCAGGCTGTCGCCGTCGCGGAACCGCATACCGGTGACGCCGCTGGTGGCGCGGCCGGTAGCACGCAAGGTGGCGTCTGTGGCAGTAAAGCGGCAGCTTTGGCCGTGACGTGAAACCAGAATTAGATCCTGGCCTTCATCTAGCAAAGCCGCACTGACCAGCTCATCGGGGTTACCCTCGGTGTCTTCACGCAGGTTGATAGCAATCACGCCACCAGAGCGGTTGGATTCGTATTCACGCAGCGCAGTCTTTTTAACCAGGCCCCGGCGGGTAGCCAGAACTAGGTATTGGCTTTGCTCGTAGTCTTTAAGCTCCATTACCTGGGCAATAGTTTCACCCGGCTGGAAAGCCAACAGGTTGGCTACGTGCTGGCCCTTGGCGTCGCGACCGCCCTCAGGCAGCTCATAGGCCTTGGCACGGTAAACGCGGCCCAGGTTAGTGAAGAACAGCAGCCAGTGGTGGGTGGTGGTGACGAAGAAGTGCTCTACTACGTCATCTTCACGCAGGGCCGCGCCCTTAATGCCCTTACCGCCACGGTGCTGGGAGCGGTAGTTGTCGGTGCGGGTACGCTTGGCGTAACCACCACGGGTGATAGTGACTACCACTTCCTCTTCGGGGATGAGGTCTTCCATACTCATTTCGCCCTCGTGCGGCACGATTCGAGTACGGCGCTCGTCACCGAATTTCTCAGTGATTTCTGCCAGCTCAGTGGAGATAATGCCGCGCTGACGCTCAGGGCGGGCCAGGATGTCACGCAGGTCGGCTACACGCTCGCGCAGTTCCTCGGTTTCCTGCTGAATCTTTAGGCGTTCCAGGGCGGCCAGGCGTCGCAGCTGCAGGGACAAGATGGCTTCAGCCTGAATCTCATCTACGCTGAGCAGTTCCATTAGACCCACACGTGCCTCATCGGTGGTGGGGGAGCGGCGGATCAGCGCGATTACGGCGTCCAGAGCGTCGATGGCGCGCATTAGGCCATCCAAAATGTGCAGGCGGTCCAGGGCCTTTTGCAGACGGAACTGGGTGCGGCGCACAATCACGTCCAGCTGGTGCTCCACCCAGTGGCTTACAAAGCCGTCCAGGCTTAGGGTGCGCGGCACGCCGTCGACTAGCGCCAGCATGTTGGCGGGGAAAGAGTCTTGTAGCTGGGTGCGCTTGTAGAGGTTGTTTAGTACTACCTTGGCTACGGCGTCGCGCTTAAGCACAATTACTAGACGCTGTCCGGTACGGCCGGAGGTTTCGTCACGGATGTCAGCAATACCGCCCAGGGAGCCGTCACGTACCAGCTGGGCAATCTTTTCAGCCAGGTTGTCGGGGTTTACCTGGTAGGGCAGCTCGGTTACTACCAGGCACTGGCGGCCGTGGATTTCTTCCACGTTGACGACGGCGCGCTGGATGATACCGCCACGACCGGTACGGTAGGCCTGCTCAATACCGCGACGGCCCAAAATTGTGGCGCCGGTGGGGAAGTCAGGGCCGTGTACTCGCTGTAGTAGGGCCTCAAGTAGCTCTTCACGTGAAGCGTCGGGATGCTCTAGCAGCCACTGTACGCCGTCGGCCACTTCCCGCAGGTTGTGCGGGGGAATGCGGGTGGCCATACCCACCGCAATACCTTCAGAGCCGTTAACTAGCAGGTTGGGGAAACGGGAAGGCAAGATAGTGGGTTCTTGCTCTTTACCGTCATAGTTGTCCTGGAAATCGACGGTGTTTTCGTCGATGTCGCGCACCATTTCCATGGCCAGGGGGGCCATTTTACATTCGGTGTATCGCGGCGCAGCCGGGCCCAGGTTACCGGGGGTACCGAAGTTACCCTGTCCGGCTACCAGCGGGTAGCGCATAGACCAGGGCTGTACTAGACGGGCTAGGGCGTCGTAAATGGCGGCGTCACCGTGGGGGTGGAAGCTACCCATTACGTCACCCACCACACGCGAAGACTTAGAGAAAGCCGCATTGGGGCGGTAACCGCCGTCGTACATGGCGTAAAGAATGCGGCGGTGTACCGGCTTGAGGCCGTCGCGTACGTCCGGCAGGGCGCGCCCAACAATCACACTCATGGCGTAGTCGAGGTAGGAGCGCTGCATTTCCAGCTGCAAATCGACGCGCTCAACGCGGTCAAATCCGGGTTCCTCGATTACTTCGATCTGGTCGTCACTCACGAAAGTATTCCTGTTCTTTAAGTAGTCGAGGGCTCAGATATCCAGGAAGCGCACGTCGTTAGCGTTGCGTTGGATGAAGCTACGGCGTGATTCGACATCGTCACCCATCAAAACCGCGAAGGTTTCGTCAGCGTCGGCAGCCTCATCCAAGGTGACCTGCTTGAGGATGCGGTGGGCTGGGTCCATGGTGGTGTCCCACAGCTCGTGGTCGTTCATTTCACCTAGACCCTTGTAGCGCTGAATGCCGTTTTCCTTGGGCATACGCCAGCCCTTGGCAGCGCCAGCTTCACGCAGGCGGTCACGCTGCTCATCGCTGTAGGCAAATTCGTGCTCAGCGTTGGACCACTTGAGGCGGTACAGCGGCGGCATAGCGATGTAAACGTGACCATTTTCGATCAGCGGACGCATGTAGCGGAACAGCAGCGTCAGCAGCAAGGTGGCAATGTGGGAGCCGTCCACATCGGCGTCGGCCATAATCACGATCTTGTGGTAACGCAGCTTTTCAAGCTCAAAATCTTCACCAATGCCGGTACCAAAGGCGGTGATCAGCGAGCGGATAGTGTCGCTGGACAGGGCGCGGTCTAGGCGGGCCTTTTCCACGTTCAAAATCTTGCCTCGGATTGGCAAAATCGCCTGGTGCTCGGGGTCGCGGCCACCTACCGCAGAGCCACCTGCGGAGTCACCCTCAACGATGAAAATTTCAGATTTGGAGGCGTCACGTGAGGAGCAGTCACGCAGCTTACCGGGCATGGAGGCGCTTTCTAGCACACCCTTACGACGGGTAGCTTCACGGGCTTTACGGGCCGCAATACGCGCAGCAGAAGCCTGCTTAGCCTTGCTAATAACCGCCTTGGCGTCTGCCGGGTGAGCGTCAAACCAGTCGGTTAGCTGGGCATAAACCGTCTGCTGCACAAAGGAGCGGGCCTCAGTGTTACCCAGTTTGGTTTTGGTCTGGCCCTCAAACTGGGGCTCAGAGAGCTTAATGGAGATAACTGCCGTTAGACCCTCACGTACGTCCTCACCGGAGAGGTTATCTTCCTTGTCTTTAAGCAGACCCTTTTCGCGCGCATACTTGTTGACCAGCGTGGTCAGGGCGGTGCGGAAGCCTTCTTCGTGAGTACCACCCTCGGTGGTGTTGATGGTGTTGGCGTAGGTGTGTACCGACTCGGAGTAGGCGGCGGTCCACTGCATGGCGATTTCTACACTCATACCACCGTGCTCGCCGCTTTGCTCAGCGGAGAAGTCAATGATTTCGGGGTGGATCAGCTCAGCCTTCTTGGTTTTGTTCAAGAAGTGCACGTAGTCGCGTAGACCGTCGGAGTACATGTAAGACACGCTGCGGTGCTTGTGCTCCTGGGTGTCTTGCTCGCTGCCGGCAATTTCGTCGCCGTCAACGGATAGGTCACGCTCGTCGGTTAGCGAGATGCGCAGGCCCTTGTTCAAGAAGGCCATCTGCTGGAAACGACGGCGCAGCGTCTCAAAGTCGAAAACGGTGGTTTCAAAAATCTCGGGGTTGGGCCAGAAAGTGACGGTTGTGCCCGTCTGGTCAGTGGGCTCACCGCGACGTAGAGGAGCAGTGGGGACGCCGTCGGCAAAATCAATATTCCAAACGTAACCGTCGCGGCGCACCTCAACGGACAGGCGGGAGGACAGGGCGTTAACTACCGACACACCCACACCGTGCAGACCACCGGAAACGGAGTAACCGCCGCCGCCGAACTTACCGCCTGCGTGCAGCACGGTAAGTACTACCTCAACTGCGGGCTTGTGTTCAGTGGGGTGCTCATCCACCGGGATACCGCGACCGTTGTCTACCACGCGCACACCGCCGTCGGGCAGGATGGTGACTTCAATGTGGTCACAGTAACCGGCTAGAGCCTCATCTACGGAGTTATCCACTACCTCGTATACGCAGTGGTGCAGGCCGCGCTCACCGGTGGAACCGATATACATACCGGGACGCTTGCGGACAGCTTCAAGGCCTTCCAAAACCGTGATATTTGAAGCTCCGTAGCTGTCGTTAGTCACAGTGCTATCCTGCTCAGCCACGTCTAATATGCTCCTCGTTCTTGCTTGGCAGGGTCAAAAAAGATCCTTGCCTTTGCATTAGGTCTGTATGTGCCGTCTAGGGAGGGTTTAACGGCACGTTTAACTACCCGGTAAGGCAGCTCAAACTACCTATATTCTACCGTGTTAGGCGCGATTTTCCGGCCTGGCGGCGGTGTGGCCCTAAGCAAATACTGTGCCTTAGCTATCACTTAGGCTCCGGCTGCCCGACGGCGCCTGGTGGCGGCGCTTAGTACCCACAGCCGACGGCACCCACTTGGGCAAGCCGCACACTTTAGCCGTAGGTGTCGCGCACCCCGCGCGCCCCAGGCACAGCCAATTTGCCGTGCTGCCAGGTGTAATCTGCGTTAGGGCCGCGCACTTTAATGCTTTTGACAATGCCCGGGCCTACTTCGCGCTCAAATAGGGCCTCCAGCTGGGGCATCATCAGTTGCAGCTGCTGGGCCCAGTTGGTGGAGTGGGCACGCATTACCAGGCGTCCATTTTTGAAGGAATAAATGCTGCAATTTTCGGCCATATCCTTGCCGACAATCTCTTCCCAGCGTACCTTGACACTGGCTATGCGCAGGGATTCTTCCCAGCCCTGGCGGTGAAAAAAGCCGTCCAGCTCGCGTTTTCCTGAGCGCGGATCGCGCCAATACACGCGAGCTTGGGAGACGGGTTGGCCGTTGACGATCTCGGCGTGGCGTTCTTGGCGCCGGCGAATACGCCCAATACTGACTGCGTCCCAGGGCGCTAGTGCGTCCGCAGTTTGCCCGTTCAGCGACGACGACGCCGGAGCCCCGCCTGCTGCTTGGCTTGCTGCTAGCGCTGGGCCACCGGGGCTTTTACGAGGTAGGCGCTTTAGGGCGTGGCCTGCATTCCAAGCCTGCTCGCGCTGGCGTGCCAGCGCGGCCACAGCCATTTGATCGCCGTAATCTTCACTGTTCACGGCTAAACTTCGCTTACTACAGAGCCGGTCACCTGCAAACGGTGATGATCAAGTTCGCTAGGGACATCGTCGCCAACCGCAGCGGTAATAAGCACTTGCTGAGCCTGGGCCACCATCTGCGACAAGGCCCGACGCCTGCGCATATCTAATTCCGCGAAAACATCATCAAGAATCAAAATCGGGTCTTCACTCTTACCATCAATGCTGGTCAAAGCACTATCAGCGCGCATTAGCTCAAAACTAGCCAGACGCAGCGCAAGCGCCAGCGACCACTGTTCACCGTGTGAAGCAAAACCTTTAGCGGGCAAATGCCCCAGGAACAGCGTCAAGTCATCGCGGTGTGCCCCCACCAGGTTCACTGCCCGCTCTAATTCCCGCTGACGCAGCTGTCCCATAGTTTCGAGCAAAGCTTTACTGGTGGCCTGCACATCCAGGAGAGAATTTTCGTAATCCGCCCACGCCTCGGTGTCTGAAATGTCCGGGTCAGCTACGCCGCGCGCAGCCAGTAGGCTCGCGCGGTAGGCCAGATTTGCCTGCGACTGCGCTAGCGAAACCGTTTGATAAGACTGGGCCACCCAAGGGCGCAGCTGGCGCACAAGTTTGACGCGCGCGGCAATCAGCTGGGCAGCTAACTGGGCTAACTGCTCATCCCACACATCCAAAGTGGCTAGGGCGCTGGCGCGCGCCGAGCCACTTTTACGTTTAAGTCCCCGCAGTAGGCCTGAGCGCTGGGCTAGCACCTTGTCGTGGTCTGCGCGCACCCCGGCCAGACGCGGGCTCATCATAACCACCAGGTCATCTAAAAAACGCCGCCGCACCTGCGGATCTGAACGCACCAAAGTCAGATCTTCCGGGGCAAACAGCACCGTGCGGCAAATCCCCAGTAGCTGGGTGGGGCGGGTAGGGGCGCGGTTTAGCCGGGCCCGGTTAGCTTTGCCGGAAATAATTTCTACTTCTAACAGCTGCGGGCGGGCGGCAGTGATTAGTTTTGCGCGAATGACGGCGGCGTTGGGCTGATTTTGACCGCTTGCGTCACGCCTAACCAGGGCCGTATCGGCGCCAACTCGGTGGGAGGAAAGCGTAGCTAAATAGTTAATGGATTCAACCAGGTTGGTTTTACCCTGCCCGTTAGAACCCACCAGTACCGTAGCTCCAGGCGGAAAACTGACTACCGCCTGCTCATATGAGCGGTAGTCAGTCAGCGCCAAATCAGCTACGTACATACGCCTTACACGCCAAAGCGAATAGGCATCAGCAAGTAGCGGAAGCTGGGGTCAGGCTCAGTGCCAGGCTCATCTACCCCAACCAACACTGCCGGCTTATTGGGGTGGGTGAAGTCAAAGCGCACATAGTTACTAGATAGCGCGTTTAGGCCCTCTTGCAGGAAAAGCGGGTTGAAAGCAGCAGAGATTTCGTTGCCATCTAGGTGAGCTACCAGCTCTTCACTAGCCTGTGCATCCTCACCTTGGCCAGCCTCAAGATGCAAGTTACCCTCGGTGAAAGTTAGGCGCAGTGCAGTGTTGCGTTCGGCCACCAAAGACACAAACTTAACCGCATCTAGTAGCTCTTTACGTCCCACCGTGGCATAGGTGTTGACCTGCTCGGGGAACAGGCGACGCACCTGGGGATATTCGCCGTCGCTAAGCACTGAAGTAGTGCGGCGCTCACCGGATTCAAAACCAATCAGGCGTGAGGCTACGGCGTCGTCGTCATTAAGCGCAATCTCAATGGGGGCACCGGAAACCAGAGACTTAGCCACATCAGCTAAAGTGCGGGCCTTTAGCAGCACCACAGCATCCAGGGGCTTAGCCGGGTTCCACTCAACCTCGCGCATAGCTAGCCGGTAACGGTCAGTAGCCAGCATGGTCAGCTTATTGCCGCTAAATTCCATGCACACATTGGTCAGCAGCGGCAAGGTGTCGTCGCGGGCAGCAGCAATCGAAACCTGAGCTACCGCCTTAGAAAGCACGTCAGAGTCGATGGTGCCCACCTGGGCAGGCATTGAAGGCAAAGCTGGGTAGTCATCAACCTGCATAGCCGGTAGCTCAGAGTGGGCTGAGCCACAGGTGAAACGTACGCGGGTGCCCACCAGCTCAATATCTACCGGCTTGCTAGGAAAGCCCTTAGCAAACTTGGTGAGTGCACGGCCAGGAATAAGTACCTCGCCCTCAACCTCAACTGAGGCTGGGATTTCACAACGCCCAGAAACCTCATAGTCAAAGGAAGACAGGATTACAACATCCCCCTTAGCCTCCATACGCACCCCAGCCAGCACCGGAACCGGTGGGTTGGGCGGCACTGAGCGAGCAGTCCAGGCTACTGCTTCAGCTAAAACGTCACGGGCTACCCTGAGCTTCACGTTGGGAGGCCTTCCTTAGATGGATATAGAGGGGCGGCTTAAAAGTTTAGCCGGTATCTCCCTATAGAGCATCTCAAAAAGGGTCACTGTGGGGCTTTTGCACGCCTTGGCCAGCGCTGCCCGTAGAGGAGGTTTTCCCCAATTGGCCTACGTTGGCGAGCTTGGAAATCGTGTGGGGTTTAAAAGTTAGTAGTAGTAGTAGCGGGTGTGGAAGTTGTGGAAAACCACTTTTTGGGCCGGTAGCGCGCCGACGGCGAATGTGGGCTGAGTGTGGGCAAAGCTTGGGATAACTCGGGGCGGCTGTGGAAAGTGCTAAAGCTCATAGCACCAATCCACAGGCGAGACTTAGTTAAGCACAGCAAAACCGGGGTTGCCCACAGCCTTACCAACAGGGCCTGTGGGTGAAAAACCACGTATTTGAGGGCAAAAAAGGCCGCCGCTAAGCCCAAAAACAGGGCCCAGCGGCGGCGTCGGGAATGTAGAAGCGGCTAGGAGCGAGGCGTGGCCGCAGCCTGCTTAATGCGGCTGGTTAGCTCAGTTACCTGCTTGTAAGTGTCTGCCTGGGCAGACATTTGGGTGCGCACCTTCTTATCCGCACTCATCACGGTGGTGTGGTCGCGGCCGCCAAACTCGCGCCCAATCTTGGGTAGCGACAAGTCAGTCATTTCGCGGCACAGATACATGGCGATGTGGCGGGCGGTAACAATAGTGCGTGAGCGGTTGGCCGAATACAGATCCTCAATGGTGATCCCAAAGTAGTCGGCGGTTTGCCCAATGATCAGTGCAGCAGTGATATTGCCGGTGTCCTGGGTAGAAACCAGATCCTTAAGCACCATCTCGGCCACAGGCAGATCCACCTTTAGCTTGTTAATTGAGGCGTAGGCGGTTACGCGGATAAGTGCGCCTTCAAGCTCGCGGATGTTAGCCGAGATGCGGCTGGCAATGTACTCCAAAACCTGTAGGGGCACATCCAAATTGTCGGCCTGGGCGCGGCGCGACAAAATCGCGATACGGGTTTCTAGATCCGGGGGCTGAACGTCAGTAGAGAGGCCCATGTCGAAGCGTGAACGCAGGCGCTCATCAATTTTCAGGGCCTTGGTGGGCTGGTCGGAGGTCAGCACTACCTGCTTATTGGCGTTATAGAGCGCATTGAAGGTGTGGAAGAACTCCTCCAAGGTCTGCTCTTTGTCTTGCAGGAACTGGATGTCGTCCACCAGCAGGATATCCACCTGACGGTAGCGGCGCTTGAAAGCATCCATGCGGCCTTCAGACACGGAGGTGATGAAGTCAGAAACGAATTCCTCAGAGTTTACGTACTTAACTTTGCTCTTGTGGTAGGCGCGAGTGTAGTGGCCAATGCCGTGCAGCAGGTGGGTTTTGCCCAGGCCTGAGCCGCCGTAAATAAACAGCGGGTTGTAGGTTTTAGCCGGAGTTTCTGCCACGGCGTAGGAGGCGGCGTAGGCAAAGCGGTTGGAGGAGCCAACCACGTAAGTGTCGAAGGTGTAGCGCGGGTTTAGCTTGGAGTCATCGAGGACATCGCTGGGGCGTACATTCAACCCCTTGCCGCGCGCGGCCTTTTTGGGCTGCTCAGGGCGACCAAATTCCACTACGGTCTGGGTATCTGGCACCACCAGACCGCTTTCTTGGCCCAGTTCTAGACCTAGCTGCTGGGGGGCACTTGGTGCGGCGGCGTCGTTAGCGCCGTGGCCTAGGTTTAGTTCGGCTGGGGTGGGGATATTACCTTTGAACTGCGACGACGGCGCCTGGGTTGGGGCAGCTGGGGAGCCGGGGGTGGCGGGGACAGCAGCGGGGCTAGCGTCGTCGTCGGCATTTACCCCCGGGGCGCCAGAAGCGGCAGAGTCCCCATGCACGGCGGCGTGGGCGGCCTTAATAATGACCTCAAGATCTTTAGCTCCCGGCGCGACAGTGTAAATAATGGGCATGTCATAGCCGATTTGCTCAGCAACTGCCGTCTTGATTGTGGCTGACACTGCGCGGTCAGTTAAACGCTGTTTAACGAATTTAGAGTTGACCACCACTACCAGTGTGCCCTCAACATCGACGGCGTGGCAGGTGCGAGCCATGGCCAGGTAGCTGAGAGTCAGTGAGTTTGAGGTGGTCAGAGCTTCTACAACACTTTCCCAAAGCTGAGCGCCGAATTCAGCGCCCGGGTCAGTTACCGGATCGGACACGGCGTCTCCTTAAGTTCATAAAACAACTAATTGGGTCAGGGCCCGGCTAATTGGGTTTAGGGCCCTGCGGGCTGAGTCCAAGTTGTCCACAGAGATATCCACACCTGGGGATGGAGCAGACGTCCGCGAACAATCTTAGGCCGCTTATTGAGGATATACGCAATCTAGCTGGTAGGAGTGGAGTTACAAGCTTGTATTTTCCTGTGGATAACGTGGGGTTATCCACATGTTGTGGGCTAGTGTTTTACGCAGGTGTGGAGAAGAAAATGGGTAAAATCACCCTCGGATGTAGGCAGCCTCACGGCAAAGATGCTTTGACCGGTGGGTGTAAGACCATATAACGTTAATTAGTCGTACGTGTACATGCGGGTTCCGCTCAGAGGATCCAGTGCACGTGACCTCATCAAAATGGTGAGGTGCCACAAACTTTCGTGCGGCCATCCGGGCGCGCGATATAGACCTAGCAGGAGTACCCCGTGAGCAAGCGGACCTTTCAGCCGAACAACCGTCGCCGCGCCAAGGTGCACGGCTTCCGCCACCGTATGAGCACCCGCGCCGGTCGCGCCGTCCTGGCTGCGCGTCGTCGCAAGGGTCGCGCTCGCCTCGCTGCCTGAGACATGCTCAGTGCGCCGCATCGGATGCTGCGCAGCGAAGACTTCGCGGCTGCAGTTAAAGGCGGCGTGCGCAGCGGTAACCGCGCGCTGGTGGTTCATTTGAACGCCGACGATGACGGAGGTAACTCTCCTGCACTCGTCGGCGTTGTTGTGCCCAAAAAGCAGGTTGCCCGCGCCACCCACCGTAATCGGATTAAGCGGCGTCTGCGCGCCCTGTTAGCTGCCCGAGTGGACTTACTGCCTGCTGGTTCGCGCCTGGTGGTACGTGGTTTGGCAGGTGCCGACGGCGCCTCTAGCCAGCAGTTAGCCCGCCAGCTTGATCGGGCCTTGGCCCGGGTGGGAGTAGTGGTGCCGCAGTCTGTGCCGGGCCAGTTAGCACCAGGCGGTGAAAGTGTTTAAGCGTTTGGTGCTGGCCCCCATTGGCTGGTACCGCAAGTACATTTCCCCAGCTATAGCGCCGCGTTGCCGCTACTATCCCAGCTGTTCCACCTACGCCGTCGAGGCTATTGAGGTACACGGAGTTTTTAAGGGATTAGCGTTGAGCGCGTGGCGCATTTTGCGTTGCAATCCCTATAGCCGTGGCGGCGTGGATCATGTGCCCGAGGTGGGGCACTGGCGTTACGCCTACCCCAAAGATGTAGCCCGCTTCCAGGTGCCTAGTGCAGCTGCGGGCCAAGATGCGCCGCAGACGCGGCAAGGCCAGCTTGGCTGACCATAAAAGGAGAATTTAATGGACGGACTGCTAATGCCACTGAAGGTGGCCGAGGCTTGGGTGATGGTTACCATCCACAAGCTGCTGGTTGCCATCGGTATGAGTGATGGACCCGGCCCCGCCTGGGTGCTGTCAATCGTAGGTCTAACCGTAGCGGTGCGAGTGCTGATCATGCCGCTGTTTGTGAAGCAGATTCGCTCTTCACGCGGTATGCAAGCCATGCAGCCTGAGCTGCGCGCCCTGCAGAACAAGTACAAGGGTAAGAAAGACCCCGCATCGCAGGAGCGTATGCGTGAAGAAATGATGGCGCTGTACCGCAAGCACGGTACCAACCCGCTGTCTTCATGCTTGCCAATGCTGATCCAGATACCGATCTTCTTTGCGCTATTCCGTGTGCTGGCTCGCCTGCAGGAAGTGGCTAACTCTGCCGGTAGCGCCCACCCGGTAAAAATTGGTCCGCTAACTCCCGCCTTGGCGGCGGATGTACAGGCCTCCAGCCTGTTTGGGGCGCCGCTGAGCTCTTCCTTTATGAATGGCGGCTCTGCCACCGTAAAGATCGTGACCATGATACTGATCGTGCTGATGACTGCCACGCAGTTCTACACCATGCACCAGCTGACCATGAAGAACATGCCTAAGTCGGTTACCGAATCCGACAACCCGGCTATGCGTACTCAGCGCATGATGATGTACGGTATGCCGCTGATCTTCTTCATTACCGGCCCTCAGTTCCAGGTTGGTGTGTTGATTTACTGGCTGGTTTCCAACGTATGGACCATGGGTCAGCAGTGGTGGACTATCCGCAATATGCCCGCAGTTGGCTCTGAAGCCTACAAGAAGCGCCAGGAGCGCCGTCGTCGTAAGGGCCTGCCGCCTGACGACGAAAAGAAGCCTGCAGCCGCAGCTGGCAGCGAGGATGAAGCGGCGTCGTCGGGGCCTGGGCAGCGAGTCCAGCCGGTACGCAACAACCGCAAGAAAAAGAAGAACCGCACCGCCTCCACCGCTGAGCAGCGCTACGCTGAGCGCGCCCGCGAACGCCAGCAGGCTTTTGACGCCAGCGGCAATAAGTCCGGCGGCTCCAAGAAGAAAAAGGGCTCTAAGGGCGGTAACTCCGCTAAGAAGTAGTTCTTATAAAACTAATAAGACTTAGTTATAACTAGTGGAAGGAGTTTTCTGGTGAGCCAGGAAACCGTCAAGCAGCTTGAGGAAGAAGGCGAAGTCGGCGCTGACTACCTAGAAGAGCTACTAGATATTGCCGATCTAGGCGGGGATATCGACATCGATGTGGATCACGGGCGCGCCTCCGTGGCCATCATCCCCGGCGAGGACGGCGATGAACGTGAGTTAGCCACCCTAGTGGGCCGCGACGGTGAGGTGCTTGAAGCCCTCCAGGAGCTGACCCGCCTGGCCGTACAGGCCCGCACCGGTTCGCGTTCGCGCCTAATGCTGGACATCGCTGGTTACCGCGAGGAGCGCCGCCAGCAGCTGACTGCTATCGCCGCCGAGGCGGTTAAGTCCGTGTTGGCTAGCGGCAAGCCGGTAGCGCTGGAGGCCATGAACCCCTTTGAGCGTAAGGTCTGCCACGACGTGGTTGCTAACGCCGGCCTGGTCTCTGAGTCTGAGGGGGTAGAGCCGCACCGTCACGTGGTGGTTCTGCCCGTCGACGACGCCGAAGACGAGGTTGACGAGGCTGAAGAGGGCGCTGAGCTTGCGGCTGATGAGGCCGACGCGGCTGCCGAAGCCGGGGCCACTGAGGCCGTAGACAGCCAGGCCGACGCCGTCGAGGAAGCCTGAAATGAGCGATAACGCGGGTGAGCTAGCGGGCCTGCAGGATCTGGAAGTACCCACCGCCGAAATGCGCGACATGTTCGGCATGGCCTGGTCTGGCCTGGAGCACTACGCCCAGATGCTGGCTGAGGAGGGGCAACTGCGGGGGCTGATTGGCCCGCGCGAGCTACCGCGTCTCTACTCGCGCCACCTGGTTAACAGTGCGGCGGTGGTGCCTTTCCTGCCCAGGCACGGTAGCGTGGCGGATCTAGGTTCAGGCGCGGGGCTGCCCGGAGTGGTGGTGGCCTTGTCTCGTCCGGATCTGGAAGTGACCCTGATTGAGCCGATGGAGCGCCGCTGTGCCTGGCTGGAGCTGGTGGCTGAAGAGCTAGACCTGGACAATGTGCGGGTGTGGCGGGGCCGGGCTGAAGAAATGCGTGAGCGTTTCGATGTGGTGACCGCCCGGGCTGTGGCCAACCTGAGCAAGCTGACCCGCATGGCTTCCCCGCTGATCGCCCCCGGTGGCGTGTTGCTAGCCCTGAAGGGGGAGCAGGCTCAGCGCGAGATTGATGACGCCAAGTACGTCATTAAGAAGGCCAAGCTGCTGCCGGCGGTGCTGCATGAAGTGGTTACTAGCGACGACGACGTCACCCGCGTGGTGGAGGTACGTCGGCCCCGCTAAGGCTGGCTCAGGCTGAGTTCAAGCTAAAGCTGGACCCAAGTTAAGGCTGGCTCCAAGCTAAAGCTGGACCCGGCCAAGGGTGGCTAAACAACGTGAGCGAGGCTCGGGAAACCGGGCCTCGCTTTTGTTTTGAAATGTTGCAGAGCGTAGTGCGATGAGGTTGATCTAGGGCGCTAAAAACCGCGAACCCCTAAACGTGCTTATGTTGCTTGATCGGCTAATCGGTGGAATTATTACTTTGTTTGCTACTGGTATTGACAAAGCATTCTCTAACTGGTGATAGGTCACGGAAGATAGATTATGGAAGCACAAAAAAAGCTGCGTTTAGCCCTTATTGGTGCGCTTGTTGTTATTCTTGTGTTGGTTGGCGCCTTGGTTTGGTCGTTGACTAGCGATGGCGGTGGTGGGGTTAAAGCTGGGCCTGCTCCAGCTCCGGCGGCGACGACTGGGGGTGGTCGCGTTGATTTGAGTGAGCCTCGTCCTGGCAATACTGTCCCTGCGACTAGTCAGGCTTCTATTAACCCTACTGGGAAAGTTGATACTTGGGGTTCGGTGTGTGGCCTTGCTGGGGCGGAGCTCAAACCCACAAGGGAAGTAAACATGCCGGCTATGCGCACCAAAGTGTTTGTTGATAGCACCTCCTACTATTACAACAACCTGACCGGTCCGGCTAAGCGGGCTGATGGTGATGTGCCCACCTGCTACGCCCATAGCAGTGAGGGTGCCATTTTGGCTGCCGCTAATTTTCAGGCATTGGGGGCTGGTCGTCACAAATTAGTTGATTTAGTTAAAGCAACTACCTATGAAGATGATAATCAAAAACGCCTGCTAGCTAAGGAAAATTCGGAGGGAAATGGCACAACTGTACAAAATGTTGGCTACAGCATTCAGGTGATTGATGAAAATAATGTTGTTGTGCATTTAGCCATACGTATCCCTCAGTACCCATCTGCCCTGGCTCAGAGCACCTTTACTCTAATTTGGGATAAAGGCGACTGGAAAATTAAGCTTGGCCCAGAGGGGCGGCCACTAGATATAGTACAAATTAGTTCTATAGAAAGCGCTGGCATGGCTCCATGGCTCCTTTAATGTTTTCCCCGCTCACGCGGGGATGAAACCTGCACTATCAGCCAGTGATTTAACTGATTGCTAACTAGTGGGGCCCGGCACTGCCGGGCCCCACTAGTTTTATGTGCGCAGTGAAGTGGGTGCACTCGTCTAGGCGTGGCTTTTGTGGCTTTGCGGCAGCAGTTCTACTTGTTAACTGTGTGACTGGTGTGACTGGAGAGGTCAGCCTGTTGCATGTTGTTTCACGTGAAACAACTGTATTATTTTTTGGTGCGCCTGACCTTTGTGAGGGCGTCGATCGCGTAAACTTTAGTCCTGATCTGATCGCACTCGTGAGGAGCAAAGTGTCCGGCTCATCCATTTTCGACCAACTCAAGGCTGATACCACCGCCCTGGAGAAGGTGCGTGAGCTAGGCTTTGCTGCACCCACCCAGACCCGAGTTATCGCCGTCGCTAACCAAAAAGGCGGCGTCGGCAAAACTTCAACTGCGGTAAACGTAGCTGCGGCACTAGCCGAAGCTGGCCTAAGGGTGCTGCTTATTGACGCTGACCCGCAGGGTAACGCCTCCACCGCATTCGGGCTGGAACACCCCGAGGGTGAACCTTCCGTCTATGACGTGATAGTGGAAGGTAAACCCATTAGCCAGGTAGCGAAGGTTACCGAGCTAGGGGAGAACCTACAGGTAGTGGTGTCCAATATTGATCTTTCTTCAGTGGAGATTGATCTATTAGAGGCGGTCGGGCGCCAATCACGACTACGCGAAGCAGTTCGCAACTACCTCATTGAGGTAAACCGTAGTGGCGGCAAGCGCGTGGACTACGTGATTATCGACTGCCCGCCCTCACTCGGCATTATCACCATTAACGCTTTCGTGGCCGCCGGTGAAGTGCTAATCCCCATGCAGGCCGAGTACTACGCCCTTGAAGGCTTGGCCCTGCTTACCCGTTCTATCGATCGTATTGCCAAGGTTTACAACCCGGCTCTGCACGTATCGATGATTGCCCTTACCATGTTCGACAAGCGCACTATGTTGGCGCGCGACGTCGAATCCGAGGTGAAAACCTACTTCCCCCACGCCACGCTAGAAACCAAGATTCCCAGGTCGGTTCGTATTGCCGAGGCCCCTTCCTACGGCGAACCGGTGGTCACCTGGGACCCGCGCTCAACCGGCGCGGTGGCATACAAACGACTGGCACAAGAAATTTCAATGCGCGGGATTACCCAGCCCGGCGTCGCTCCTAAGGAAAACTGACATGGCTAAAAACCGTCGAGGGCTAGGTCGTGGCCTCGCCTCATTGATCCCAGAACCCGCCGAGCAAGAAGTTGTTTCCCGTCCTGCGCACAACACCGCTGAGGCTACTGGCACTGATGGCCAGCGCCCCACGGATCTGTTCTTCGCGGGCAGTTCGGAAACTTCCGAGATTGTCACCTCCCTGCTAGCCCCCGCCCCGCGCCGCGATCGAGGCTCCCGTAAGAAGAGTGTTTCACGTGAAACGGTCACGGGTGGGACCCTCTCGTTGGCTAGTGGGTCCGCTGTTTCTAACGACGACGCCGCTGCTGCCGCTGAGGGTGCAGAGCCGGTTGAACTGGTGGATGTGCCCGGCACTAGCTTTGCTGAGATTCCGGTTGACGCGATTGTGCCCAACCGGCGTCAGCCACGGACTTATTTTGATCAGGCAGAAATTGCCGAGTTGTCAGCTTCAATTAAAGAAGTTGGTTTGCTACAGCCGATCGTGGTGCGCCCCTGGCCTGAAAGCGAGCCACTGCCCGATGGTGTTTCACGTGAAACGCTGCCCGGCGGACGTGCCTACGAGCTGGTTATGGGCGAGCGGCGTCTGCGCGCCTCGCGCGAGGCTGGCCTGGAAACCATTCCCGCAATTGTGCGTACAACCGCAGATGATGATTTGCTGCGTGACGCCCTGCTGGAAAACCTGCATCGCGTCCAGCTGAACCCGCTGGAAGAAGCTGCTGCCTACCAGCAGTTGCTAGACGACTTTGGTTGCACCCAAAGTGAGCTAGCTGAGCGCATTGCCCGCTCCCGCTCCCAGATTGCTAATACATTGCGTCTAATGAAGCTGCCGCCGTCGGTACAAAACCAACTCACTGACGGCTCCCTGTCTGCTGGTCACGCCCGTGCTCTGCTGGGTCTGCCCGACGCCGAGGCTATGGAAAAGCTGGCTGAGCGCATCGTTAATGAGGGCCTGTCAGTGCGCAACACTGAAGAGCAGGTGGCCTTGCAGGTGGACGCCACTGAGGCGGGGGAGACCAAGGTTAAGGCCCGTAACCGCGCAGTGCTTAACCGTGAGCTTTCCACCAAACTCTCAGGTATTTTCGATGCGCGCGTGAAGGTCACCCAGGGTGCCAAGAAGGGAAAAATCGTCATCGAATTTAGCGGCGGCGAAGACCTAGACCGAATCATCGGCTCGCTAACTTCAGCCTCCAAAAACTAGCGCCAGCGCCCGGCTGTGGCCTTCTCGCACCTGGGCTGGGTGCCAAGTCGCTGGCGTAGCAGGCGGCGGGGAGGGAGCTTACAAGCCAGCAAGCTGTTTGTCATCACATCAATCTGCTGACAAAAGGGGCGGCCAAGTTCTAACGAAC
>ERZ773250.452-NODE-452-length-23883-cov-30.937972_pt1 | contig 23883 bp, 19 predicted proteins | sample MGYA00511258_ERZ773250 | MGnify/ENA primary metagenome ERZ773250 (study PRJEB29015, sample SAMEA2738164) | human oral metagenome | biome: human oral; feature: human-associated habitat; material: saliva | place: China | collected 2187 ... | reverse complement strand
TTTCTAGACTTCATCTGATAGCGAGCGGTAGGAAGAGGACGAAGAAAATCTTTTTCCATTTCCTCAAATAGTTCTTGACGGGATTCCTTACGCCCACTCAATCTACGGCTGTTAAATGCTTCTAAAGATGTGCGTATAGCAACATTAAGTGATTCTAGATTATGGAAAATTTGCCCTTCAATATCTACATATACCGACCGATACATTAGCTTTACAGCATTCTCAACCAGTGCCTTGTCCTTGGGACGGCGCACCCTAGCTGGATAAACAGCCATGTCATAAAATTCAGCCATAGCAGCGAAGTCGTCATTGATAACAGGCTCATTACGATCACTGCGGATAACGGCTGATTTTAAGTTGTCAGGCACAACAGCCTTGGGTACACCACCAAAGAAATGAAGAGCATTCTCGCAAGCAACGATAAGGTCTTCCTTCTTCTGGGACCACACTGCCTCGCAATAGGTGTAATGACTGCATGGAAGGGTAGCCACAAAAACCTCTACCTTCCGCACCTCACCCGTCTGTTCTTCGACTATTTCTAGTTTATCACCCGCATAATCAATATACATCTGATCGCCAGCAAGGTGCTCTACATGTCCTACGGCTTGTGTTTGACATCTGTAGGCATGGATTGCGTGTTTGAAAGTAGAATACTGGTAACCATTAGGATGAGTTTTGAGATACTCCGTGTGAAGAGATAAGATAGAAACACCCTTCTTGCTAAGCCGTTTCACATAATCAGGAACAAGTGCCTCTAACTCCAACTTACGAGCAGAAGGCGGACGGTTACGAGAATGCCCATCTGAAAACAAGTCCGCTAGCTTATCATCTGAAAGCGACAGAATTTGCTCCATGGACAAGCCACTTTCTTGGAATTTACGGACATACTTGCGGAGGGTGTTACGAGATATATGGAAAGTACTAGAAATACTTCTTATTCCCATACCAGATGCGTAACAGCGCAATAAATTCTTTAATTTTGTCATATAAATAATAGTTTTATGTTTTTAATGCCGGCCAGGGCAGTAACACAAAACTACAAAATGACCCTAAAAAACTAGCGTTTCAAAGGGTCATTCTTATTTTGGTGAGGTGGGTCTCATTATTTTAACCTTACTGGGTCTAAAATACTTGCCAGGGTGGGTCAAATTAGTGTGGCTTTTCCAACATCCAAGGAGAACCTTTCGGAAATAGGCATCCTCCTTCGCGAGATTTTAAATCTAGAAGTGAAATTACAATTTAAGCCATGTAAGGTGGAGAATTTGCCATATCCTGCACTTGGAGAGACCCGGCTTGGTTTGGATGCAGGGCTGGATGGAGTTATACAGTCCGAAATAGAGGATGTCGAGGGTATGATCCACTATCACGATAACGTACCTACAATGCAAGAGGTACAAAAGCACATCGAGTCCGTCAAGTATGTATTGGGCTTCTTTATCTTGTCAGCGAGGAAAACTAACATCAAGTTCACACTTGACGGGACTATGGATTTTATCTTGGGAAACAACCGTTTGGGATATGACACTCAATTATAAATAAAAACAAAGTGCAACTATGGAAGTTTTGACAACATATTTTCTTAAATATCTCTTGGCACCCTTGTTGGTGACCGTCATTTTATTGATAATGAATGGAGTAAAGGCAATAAAGAAGCAGTTGAAATTTAAAAATGTAATCGTATATATCTTAGTAGCAGGATTGCTTTTGGGAATACCCGGTTGCCTGTCCATCCTCAAAGATGAGTTCGTTTGGGGAGGAGTCTTTATTGGTAATGCCTTGTATCTTTTCTTGGGATGCTTGTTCACCTATACTATGAACAACAATGTGGCAAGGAGGATAGGCGTTGACGGCAATATGGCGTCCCAGGTTCTTGTTATGCTGGTTTGTGGGTTGCTCGGAGGATGGATACATTTTCTGCTTTTTGAGAAATTGGGCGGAATGCCATATGCCCCTTGGTCCATGCTGTCTGTCATTTGGTACACATTGCCTTTTTTGACACTACTTAGCCTTAGGGCTTTCCACAAGATTCCGCCTCCTTTATATGAGTTGTGGTCTTTCGGTCAGAGTGGGTTCAACAGGAATCAATGGGATAATACGGATAATTTTCAAGCTATTCCTGTCAAAGTCCGAATAAAAAGGAGACAGGAAGACGAGGAATATGCCTCTCTGACCGTCCGCCTTCAGGACAACATAAGCCTAGGGGACTGGTTCAACTGGCTGGTGGAAGACCAGAACAGGCGTTCCCCGATGCACCAGATAGATGTCAATGATTCAAGTGTGAATGCCGGGTGGATTTTCTATACGACACGATGGATCAATTACCCATTGTTCATCAGGGTGCTGAATCCAGAACAAGACAGAAAGGAAAATGCAATAAGAAAGAACCAGATCATATACATAAAACGAATTATCGTTGAAGAATCAAAAGCACATGAAACAGATTAAATACCTTCCAATCAACTGGAGCAATGGACTGAAATTGTCCGGGCAGCACTTCATTGATGCCCACCTTCACATGGTAGAGTGTTTTCAACATCTCAGGGCAGAGCATGTCACGGAATACAATTACGGCATTGGTATGCCTTTGGAGCACCATTCATCTTCTGTATCAGTAGAGGTTGTCGGAGCAGGGGCAGAGAGCTCAACCATCAGGCTCAACCATTGCAATGCCATTACGCTGGGTGGCAGCACCATTGTTTTTGAACCGGAACTTTATGGCAGTTTCTCTCCGGAGTTTACGCTTTCCGATCTTGGAAAAGATGCAGCTGACGGTGGCGTTTATATAGCGATAACAGCTTCTTACGATCGTCTCATTCCTGTCGGTTATCCAGACCCGAACGAGATACCGCTTCGCCACCCCCATCTGCTTCCGGAGATTCGGATAACCGCCGTCCCGGTGCAGTCCGGCAACGAACATTTCCTAAACAAGGATTTTGTCATCATAGGAAAAGGCTTGCTTGAAGGTCATGGATTTGTTTTGGATGACGAGTACATCCCACCTGTACAGAGGTTGGCCTATAGCCAGAAGTTAAGGACATCTTTGAATAGCACCATTGTCCATCTGAATCATATGGAGGATTGCATTGGTCAAATTTACCAAAAGAACGTAGATGACAGCCGAAGGAGTACTTTGACATCCAACGTATTTACTCTATGTCGGGCAATAGACGAGTATTACGCACACCAGTTCTTCCAAATTGAGAACATACTCATCGAAGAGCCGCCAATCCGCTATCTCCAAAGCATCAATATTCTGGCTCGTTCCATCTTCAACGCATTAAGGACAATCCCCAATAAGGAGTACGAATATATGCTGCAGTATTTCTATGAATGGACAGAAATCAGCCCGTCAAGTTTTGAGACAACTGTCGGAGATGTCCTTTCTTTGAAATACAACCACTTGGACATTGCAAAAACCGACCGTGTCATTCAGAGGCTTGTGACCACGCTTGACGCTATCATCAAGAAAATGAGCGAGCTGGATTACATAGGCTTAATTCGGGAAAATATCATTATCAGTGATGACAGCAATACCGAGCAGGAGAGAACCAAGAAGAAATGGCGTTTCTTAGATTAGGCTTATGGAAATCAAGAACAAAGAAGATAGAAGAAGAACAACCCGGCAGTTCTGCCTGGTCTTCTTCCTGTTGTTAACCGTCATGTTCGCAGCGGGAGCCGTCACGCTGGTGACAGCACAAAAAGGAGCCGCCCTCTTGGAAGAGAAGAAAGCCGCCTATGAACGGACTATTCAAAAGCAGGCAGAGATCAATTTCCAATTGGAGCATATCTTCAAGGATTTGCACAATCTCAGGACGCAACCGCGGACCATCAACGAATACAAGCAAATGCAGAAAATCATCACGGAGCAAAGGATGATGATGGAGCAGGAAATCGTGTCCCTTTCTCCGGAAGAGCAGGAACGCTATGTCATATTCTCTCAGATACTGGAGGTAGTCAAGAAGACACAGGAGACATTGGACGCCTCTGACGCGGAAAGCCGCAAGAGAGTGTATAACATAGATCAGCTTGAGAAGTGCAGGCAAAAGTATCAAAAACAAACCCGTCTAAAAAATGAAAAGAACCAATGACGAGCAGGCGTGGACGAATTTTCGTTTCACCCTGCTGCTAATCTTTTTTACAGTCGTAGTGTTTACATGCTTGTGTAAATATATTTTTCGAATACCTGAAGTAGAGAGTGACCATTATATCTCAGACATCAAGGAGACCGAGCGTCTTTTTGACGAGCAGAAAAAATGCGCCGAGCAGGTTAAGGAAATCGGGAACAAGATTGATTCTTTGGACTTTAGCGTCCAACAAGTTCAGCGGCTGGATGAAATCAAAGAAGAAATGTTTCTGCTACAAAATATCTACCAGAAACACAACAACAGTTCAAAATATCTTTTTGGTACTCACTCGTTTCGCATTGTCAAGGAATATTTTGATGTTAAGGAGGAGTTTTCCGCCACGACGGAAAACAACAAGGTGATAGTGCAGTATTTGGAGGAGTGCAAAGCAAATTTATAGTTATGACGGAACGACAAAAGATCCTATCGGTGTTTTTAGGCATACTGGTGCTTGGCGGCATCATCCTGATAATAAGGCTCCCCTTCCGTACGGTGAAGGGTGACGTAGACTTCAATATCCATGACAGCAACAACAATTTCCATTACGAGATTGGAGAGGTGCTGGAATTTACTGTAAACGAGCCGGAACGTGTCAAGGGGAAGTCAATTCTCTGGCAAATGGGTAACGGTGATTCCATCAGCAACAAGATGGTCGCCAAGTATGCTTACCCAAAGTCAGGCAAGTATCTGGTGACACTAAAGGTTGACGGTCATACAGTAGCCAACCGCTACATACAGGTTGTGTCAGGCATAGAGCCGGCAGCAATCGACTCCGTGCCAAGGATCCATGCCGTATCCGAGGGATACCAGGGGGAGGAACTCACCTTTTCCGCGGATGGGGTCGGTGTGGACACATGGATGTGGGAGTTTGGTGAGACGGGGACAGTTGATGCTTATGAGCAGCAAGTGACATACACTTACGAAACACCCGGGAATTATGTTGTACGCCTACAGACCAATACTACGAAATATCCAATAGAACACAGGATTAAGATTTTACCGAAATTTGAAAAAGTAGAGGAAACTATAACCGAACCACCTGTAGATTCGCTGGGATTAGCCCAAGACGACATTCGTAGGAGGCTACAGATTATAGCCAATCTTTCCGTAAGGGACAACAGGGCTTACAAAGAACAGGTCAACCATATTCGCGACACTTATTTCTGTACGCCGTCAAGCCAAGTCGTCGTAGTCGTCAATGGGGATAAATATAATGACTTTTCAGGGTATTGCCAAGGCTTGCACTTCTTGGAAAGCAGTCCCAATAGGCGAATTAAAATCCAAGAAGTAAAAATCGACAACCTGAACTGTGTGAGAACAATTCAAGTAACACAAAGCGTAGCAGACAAATGAAAAAGAAGATAGCCTTTATTACATTCCTTTTTGTGGGTTGTTTCCCCCTTTTCTTATTTGGACAGGTTTCCACTTATCAAGCGACACAAAGAATCAAGGGGAAAACATTCAACTTTTATCCCGATTCCAAGGCTCCCTCTCGCTTGCGGAATAATCACGATGCGAGAATTGTCTTTTCGGACAGGAACTCCAATAAGGCATTCTCTACCGCCTATGGACAGCATCCATTGGGGAAGTACAAGGTTGGTGAGGCTTTTTATGTCATAGGCGAAAAAAACAGATTTTATCAGCTGGTCAAAGCCGACCCGAAGTTGCTTGGCAGACCAAAAGGTTTGTTTGGCTGGCTCTATTCCCGAAAAAATCATTTCTCAGACAAGGCGAAGGTCTCCTATGTCGGCTGGATGCCCAGGACGAACCTGCTGGACTATGACCATGCCTATGTGTCTCCGACCAACGGCGGGCCTGTCCGTTATTGTGTAGGGGTCAATCGAATTGAACGGTTATACAACTTGCGCCGATACTTGAATGGGGACAGCCTGATTCTTTTCTCCGATCCTTTTCTAAAGACTTCATGTCCCTATAAAATCCATACGGGGCAGTCCGTATATGCATATAAAAGGGACGACATACACAGGACGGTCTTGATTTCTGATTGCCCCCGGCTCTCCACAGACAGCATTCATGTTTTGGGATGGGTTCCTATGGACATGGTAACCGCCGTCGGGCAGAACGAGGTTTACAGGATCATGCCCGATGCCCAGCACCTTGCTTGCACTAGTATCATCGGGAATGACACCATGTCCGTACACTCCGCTGACTTTCAAAGCCGTTATCTGTTTGACGCGGGGAGCTTGTCCCTTCAATCGTCTTCAAGCAGGAATGTTGGTTCAGACTCCCTGCATTCGGTTTGGTTGCCCGTTTCGGTATGGGACGGCAAGGCAAATAAGTTCATCAATGTAAAAGGTGGGGATACCTATGTTTCGGATGTCCGGAGGATGAAGAATGGTCAGAAACAGATGAACATTCATGTCTTTTTCTTCGCACAGGACAAACATGAGGTCGGGAAACTCATCAGTGCATTACAAAATGTGGCACTCCGAATGTCTCCGAACCGGAAATATGCCTTTTCCGCGACAATGATTTCTAAGTCAGGAAACCAATATCTACCCCTTACCGACAGTCTGGTGCAATGGCTGGATTTTATCCTGTCCCCGCCCCATGTGACCAGGAATAAGGATGCAGGGGTGAAGGATGCCTTTAGGAATTTAGTCCTTCAGACACGAAATGACTGTTTCGAAGATAATCTCTTGTTTCTCTTTGGCAAGAGTCAGGACATATCCATTGATTCACATTTGCACCAGCAATTGGCTTCCCGGTCTTTCTCCATAACTTTCTTCCAACTCTCCAGTGACAACGGAGAGGCAAGTCAGGACTTTCTCTTAGCGGCAAAAGAAGCCTTGGATAAAAATATTGCGGAATACTCACAATACATCCAGAACTATATAGTTGACCCCTTCCTGCTCAAGCCTTCTCTGTTTTTTGATTACGGGACTGATGCAAACGTTTATCTGTTGGAAACACCCAAAAGCAGCCTTGCCACCGGTGGAATAGTTTTTCCCCTTGCAGGACAAAAAATATCCAACGCTACCGTGGAATTGGTATTGGACACTCTGTTTTCGCAGATTCCCCGACGAGACGAGTTGCTGTTGAGCAGTCTGGAACGTTACGAGAATAGGTTGGGTGTACTCAGGAGCAAGCCTTCATGGCTAATAAGATATGTGCATCAACATGCGGAGACCCCAACCCCATCCATTGACAACATAGACCGAAACTCTGTGTCTGACGTGTACTATATTCCTGCTTTAATGCCAGACTCGACTTTGAGCCATTTCCAAAAAGGATACGTATTCTCTAAAAATGAGCTTTCAGGCTTCCTGCAATCCTTCAGGGATTTATTGCCCGTTTTTTCAGAAGGCTTGGGCAAGCGTGAACTGAAGCTACTGCATTCTCTCTACAGGCAAGAGAGTAAGAATATCAATAAGAGAAACCTCAGAAAGGTACTGTCTTCAGAATCTTCCCTTGCGGAGTTGTTCTACCATAAGACGGGAGTTCATGTAAATGACTCACTGTTTTACCACCTTTCTCCCTCCCGACTTAAATGGAATGAAGCTGCGTTCAAAGACTGGGAGATACTATATGACTTATCCCTGCGCAAATTGCAAAAAATGGAGGAGGATTATGTCGAGGCAAAGTTGGAGGAGGTGCTTGTCGGAAATGATGTTTATTACTTTATACCTCAAACTCTTATACCATAAGGAATGAAGAATGTCAATGAATTAGAGGAAAGGGTGCTGGAAATTCTATACCAAAAGAGTATATCCTCACCGCTCTGGGTCACCGAAAGTGAAATCTATTGGAGTATCCCAGACATGAATGTAACGGAGAGAGACGTGCGGGAAGCCTTGGATCGTCTTGTTTACCAGCGCAGGGTTATGAAGAAGGTGGGGAAATATCAAATAGAGAAAGTCGAATTTCTTGCCATCAAGGAAAGGCTTGACTCTCCTTTCTCCTTGGGATTATCTGAAAGCGTAGGGCAAAACAACAACGTGGAAAAAGAAAGTGGGGAAAAAACCTGTTCCCGCCCCTCAGTCCGAGAATGGAATGGTCAAGGTTTTGTCAGTCTCTTGGTATGCTTGTCTTGTATAATCTTCGGTTTTCTTTTGTGCTTGTTACTCATGAATCACAAACAGGATCAACCATTCTCCTTCCCGAAACTTCAGCTTCCCCAGAACCAGCTGCAAGTATCTGACCGTTCCGTTTTTTTGTCGTCCAAGAAAGAAAACCAAAACAAAAATCTGCGAAAGATAGAGACTGAGTTTACGGAACAGCAGAAAGTCAACCGCCTGCTGAATCTGCAAGCAGACAGTGTGAGAATGTCCGTTGAAAGACTGAGGGCTTATGTTTCAGAAACGAACAACAAGCAAAATGCCCGTCTTCAGGAAGAAAAAGATTTGATACTTACAGTTTCTCTTCTCCTTGCCGGACTACTTGTCATATTGGTTATTGCCTTGCTGGTCAGGAAGAAAGAATGAACGGGCAAGAAAAATATATCCCATTTTCCTGCAATCCTCTGCTGATTTGTTAAATAATGCAATTTTAAGAAAATACTCAGTTAAAAATTTGGAGATATGAAAAGTAAATCATATATTTGCCCATAATATAGGACTTGCGTTTGTTTTCTTCTCTTTCTTCCGCATAACCAAGTCAATGGAGAATGGGAAATTTTCAAACAAGAGTTTGGAGGTTTCTTTTTTGCTTTAATACGTATGTTGAGCGAAATCGACCTTTTATGTTCAACTTTTTAATTTTACAAAATTATGGGATCATTCCGTGCATCACTGGAGTTGGGAGGAAAAGAATTTGACGTCCTCTTCTCAAATTATGAGTTCTCTCGCTCAACAGACAGTAAGGGTAAACCTTCTTCAAGTATTACCGGAGGACGAGTTGTCGTTACCATCGAGTCCACAGAGGACACCTCTACCATCGAAGCTATGCTGAATAGCCAGTTCAAACCCGTTGAAGGAAAAATCATCTACAAGAAGACGGATGAGGACGCCAAGATGAAAGAGGTTGAATTCAAGAACGCCTATATTGTGCATTATAAGGAGACCTTGGATGTAAACAATGACGTTCCTATGACCATTACTATGACTTTTGCGGCAGAACACATTACCGTGGGTGCTGCAGAACATGACAACCGTTGGCCTAAGGCTTAATCTGCCTTGCCAACATTTCTTTTCTCCATCATCCGACAGATACAACTCTGATTGGGTGATGGAGAATGTTGCTTTTACTCATCAAAAAAAATGCATGTATGGATTTTTTGCCAAACAAACCGGTGACAATTTGTATTGGTGGTGTTGAGTTGTCTTCGTTCAAGTCCCTCCGTCTGAACCAGTCAATTAACGACCACCATTATTTTGAAATGCTTCTTGACTATGAAGTCGGAGAAGTGTTTCAGGTAGCCACACTCACCAAATCCGCTGACTGGCTGGGAAAATCAATAGCCATAACTATTGGTGAGAGGAACTTTTACGGTCTTGTGGCACAGGTGGGCTTGCACAAGTCCGAGGGATATACTTTCCTGAAAGTCTCGGGCTTCTCCACAACCTACCGTTTGGAGGGCGACTTGCACTTTGCGTCTTGGAACGAGAAGACTTTGGCGGACATTGTCGGGGAACTGGCAGAAAAGTCCAATGTGCAGGCATTGGTGAAACCGGAAAGGAGCGCAAAACTGGAATATGAGTGTCAATATCAGGAGAGCAATTTCGCATTCATACAAAGACTGGCGAGACAGCATTTCGAATGGCTCTATTATGATGGAGAGAAATTGATTTTCGGCAAGCCGGAGCTACCCTCCTCGATTACATTGGACTCCAAGAGGGATTTGAATTCCTTGGACATATGCATCCAGACAGGAGCACGTGCCCTTTCCTCCTTCGCCCATCTGTCGGGAAGCAACAATACGCTGAATTCCTCGTCCCCGGACGAGCCGGTGGGACTGAACAAGCTCGGGCAGCACGCTTTTCAGGAATCCATCAAGATGTTTGGTCCTCCCGCCAATCATTATGCCACCTCCCGTGTCACGAACAAAGGGGAGTTGGACGCCTATCTTCAGAAGAAACAGCAATCGGACGCTTCCATGTCCCACTTTGTCACGGCGGAGAGTGACTATGTGGGTCTGATGCTGGGCAGTGTCGTGGATATAAAAAGCACCGTTCAGCTGGCGGGCGTCTCCTACAAGGAAGAGTTGCTGGGAGCTTACCTTATCACTGAGATTGTCCACTTCGCGGAGGGTGACGGAGGCTATTCCTGCCAATTCACTGCGATTCTTGCATCCGTAAAGTCATTGCCGACCCCTGACGTCCCCCTTCCCGTTGCCCAGCCACAGATGGCGACCGTCATCAGCAATGATGACCCCAAGAAACAGGGACGTGTCCAAGTGAGGATGAACTGGCAGATAAACGGCATGAAAACCTCGTGGGTGCGCGTGCTCTCACCGGATGCGGGAGGCAGCGATAAAGTGTCCTCCAACAGAGGATTTGTCTTTATCCCGGAAGTCGGCGACCAAGTCATGGTTGCCTTCCGTTACAATGACCCCAACAGACCCTATATACAAGGAAGCCTGTTCAATGGAACCAACGGAGGCGGGGGCGGAGCCGACAACAACGTGAAGAGCCTGACCACGAGAAGCGGGGTCGCTGTCACGCTGGATGACAGTAAGGGAAGTGTGCTTATAAAGGATAAGGCAGGAAATTCATATGCTGCCGATGGTGCGGGAAATATAAAAATAGAATCTTCCCAAACCATAACATTTACATGCAAGGATTCTTCCATTACCTTGAAAGAAGATGGCAACATCCTGTTAGACGGGAAAATCCTGACATTGAACGGGAAGGACTCCATTTCATTGAATTCAAAAGCCATTGACTCTACCGCCGCAGAGACAAACACGATGAACGGAAAAGACGTTACCGTTCAGGGCAATGTAACCGCCACTTTGTCGGGAACTTCCAAGACGGATGTTGATTCCATGGGAATAACATCCGTTTCCGGAACGCTTGTAAAACTTAACTAGTGTCATACGATGAGCAATGCCATTCAACAGATTGCCGAACGGATGCTTTCTCAATGGGAGGAAGCCGTATCCAAGAAAGAGGTAAAGGTTGTCCGTATCATTATAAAAAACGGGGATGAGACCATGCTAAGTGCGTTCTATGACTATTTGCTGGCCATAGACATCGCCACGGATGAGTTCGTGTTTCTCTTCCAACTGCCTTTTATTGATACGGACTCATTCTCCCGTGATATTGTAACTTATCTGGAAAAGGAGATTAAGGTATGGAATGAGGCGCAAAAGCCACAGGGCTTCCCTGCTGAACGGATAGAATGGACGCCTGACTACATGCTTGCGGACGGGGACAACCCCGCTTTATTGGCGATACGGAACTTGTCAAATTTTGCAGACCATTTGTTGGGAAATGAAAAGTTCAAATGCAACTTCATTCTCCACCTGGACAACGATTTTCCCCAAAAAGATTTTTGCGAATGGCTGGAAAAAGCCTTGCAGGTCAAATCATGGTCAAACAAAATGACCCTAACCTTCGGAGACAGTTTTCATGATGGCGACATCTCCGAGTTGTCCGATCGGTTCCCTGAGGAAATTTCCGTAATCACTCCGGATATAGACATGGATGGTGCCATGGAAAGACTGGCGGAGCAGGCACTGCTGGAAAATCAAGGTGATGATGTTACGGAGGATGAGTATCGCCTGAACTTGGTAAAACTCATCAACAGCGTCAAGAAGCGCCAAGCCGACGAAACACAGCGGTTGGCAAAAAGATGCTTCGATCTGGCTCTCACAAAGGTAAGGAAGGATCTTAATTGGATTGGACAATTCGTGACATTGTACCTTATCCTGCTGAACGACCAACTTGGCTACGGGAACGAGACCGAGGCTTTGTATTTTGCGGACAAGGCGATAGATGCCGCTGGGAAAGGGATAGGAAAGTTGGATGACACTTTGTCCTACCGCCTGCTTGCCAACGCGCAGCTCAGCAAGGCAGCCATATACATAGGCATGCGTGATTGGCGAAATGCCTGTCCCCTGTATCAGGAAGGTTCCGTATCCTATCATCAGTGCGCGGATTATTTCATGCAGATGGAGTCGCTTCGCATGTGCGGCTATTGTCAGGAGAAACAATCCCTGCAACGGGAGGCTGCCGACTCATACCATCAGGCGTATTTGCTGAACAGTCAACTCAGCCTTGACGTACTGAGGAAATCAACCTTCCCCCTCATAGCATTGTCGCTGTACCAAAGCCCCTGCCGCGAAGAGTTTATATCCGACATTGAGTTCGAGAAACGCATGAAAGAGATTTTTGGCGCTGAATGGCAAGATTTTTTATTCATGTACCAGCAGCAAATGAAAACCCCTCCACAAATCCCGTCAGATTATGGAACAATTGAATGATTTTTTCGGCAAGTTGTTTGCCTACCTCCGGGAACATCCGCAATACGGGCTTCTCGTGGCAATCCTCCTTGTAATCCTGTATCTCATAGGGTTGATTTTTGACTGGAAATGGACGCTGCTGCCGAGCGGGAACAGCGACTTTACGCAAATGTGGATTGACCTGTTTGGCAGGAATGCCGTCCGGTTCGTGAAGGGTGTCCTCGCCGTCCTCCTACTTCTTGCCTTAGTTTACCTGTACTACCATTATAAATAATCCGCCTATGTCTTCGTCTTCCACCTCCCACGGTTACTTTGAAAGCGTCAGCACACAGTTGTCCCTGAGTGTGGGTTCTTCCTTTGAGGGTGTTGCCGGCAATTCCTCCGCCAACGCCTCACAGGGCATCTCTGCGGGCGTGAGCGCCGTGGATACGGGCATGAAGGCGGGCATGGCACTGGCGGGAGCCTTTGACGCGGGCATGGAGTCCGCCTACGTCCCCGCACTGGCGGGTCTTGGACTCAAGGGCATGGCGTGCCTCCCCATCAGCAAGCAGCTGGATCCGGTTCTGGGCATAGACTGCCACATCATGATACCCGGCGGTCCCCTTCCCAATCCCTATATTGGCTTGCTGATTAACCCGGCGGACTTTATCACGGCAGCCATTGCCTCCGTCCTTCCACCACCCCCTCCCATGCCGGAAGAAGGCGGCGGTGGTGATGCCGACGGTGCCAAGATGGCGGGAATAGCCCATACCGTTGCCACCATTGTCATCGGTATGATGGGGGCTACCGTCAAAATCGGCAACTTCATTCCTCGTGCCGTTGCGGGGACATTCACCCGAAATATATTCCATTTCCCCATCGGAGGAGCATTTGCCCTTCCCCCGATGAACAAGGGGCACGCTTTCATGGGCAGCCTGAACGTGCTGGCGGACGGCGACCCGCTCTCCGGCGGCGGAGCGCACCTGCACATGGACTGCTGGGACATCGGAATACCGACTCCGCACATCATCAAGAAGGACAAGGAGTATTTCGCCCTTTTCATGCCTACGGGAATCATCATCCCCATTCCCTGGTCCAGACCCGTACTGACAAACCCCGTTCCGATTCCGCTTAATCCCGTGGATGTTGTAAAGAAAAAGCTGATGGGTGCATTCGGACGCTTTTATAAGAGAAAGACGGAAAGGCTGGCGAGAAAGCTGCATGCCAAGATTGATGCAAACAAGAAGATTGGCTCGGCGAGTCTCAAGGGCATGCTCCACAAGGCGCTGTGTACCGTTACGGGACATCCTGTCGATGTAGCGAGCGGGACATTCTTCACCGATGAGGAGGACTTTTTCCTGACAGGTGTCATACCGCTTTCATGGGAGCGCACATGGTACAGCAAGAGCGACTACAAGGGACCATTGGGCAATGGCTGGCATCATTCCTATGACATGGGACTGATTGTGGACCAGGAGACACTGACCTTCCGCATGAATGACGGTCGCCCCGTCGTCATACCCCTGCCGACAAAGCAACAGCCCTCCCTTGTCAAAAGTGAGAGAATGGAAGCCCGCCTTGATGAGGATGGAAGGTATTATATCTGGGACATCGGCGAGGACCTGTTCTACCATTTTACCGACACCTCCTATAAGGAAGTACGCCTACTGAGCCGTATCAGCGACAGCAATGGCTTTGAAATCCTGTTCAGATACGACCACAGGGGGCATCTGCAGGAGATAACCGACAGTGCGGGACGCCGCCTGAGGGTGGAGAATGACCCGAGGGGATGCATCACCGCCATCTTCGCGCCGGACCCCGCCTCCCGCAGGGAAGAGGAGTTCCAGATTGCCTCCTACCGCTATGACAGCCTCGGGAACCTCATTGAGCAAAAAAATGCCGAGGGAGAGGTCATGTCCTATGCATACTCCGGTTTCCTCTTGGTCGAGGAAACATGGCGCAACGGGGTGAAGTGGTACTTTGAGTACGATGGTTCCGAAACAGGCTCGCGCTGCATACACACATGGGGTACGCGTGGGATTTACGACCATAAGCTGAGTTTTTTTGACGGCTATACCGAGGTACTGAACAGCCATGATCGGAAAACGACCTACTACCATAAGGACGGCAAGGTATATCTCAAGAAAGATCCCACAGGGGCGGAATACCGCACACGCTATGGAGACGACAGCCTGATTCTCTCCGAGCAGGATCCTCTGGGCAACAGCCACCTGTACGGCTATGATGAGTTCGGCAACCGTACGGAGAGCACCGACCCAGAAGGCGGGACGGTGTCGGTAACCTATCTAAGAAAAGGAAATCTCAGAAACCGACCGCTGGAGATGCAGACTCCGGATGGAGGAATATGGTCCTTCGCCTACGACAGGAAAGGAAATGTCGTTGAGCGCAGGAATCCGAAGGGAGCAGTCACCAAGCTGGCATACAAGGACGGACTCACGGCGGAAATCACCGATGCTTTCGGCGTAAGGACGGCACTGACCTACGACGGTAGCCATAACCTCACGGAGGCGTCCGACAGCAAGGGAAACGTCACGCGCTTCCGCTATGACAGGCTGGGGCGCTGCACGGAAATCACCAATCCCAAGGGAGCCTGCCAGAAACGCCGCTACGATCTCGTGGGGCGCATCGTGGAGGTGGAGGACTTCGACGGCAACCACATCCAGCTGACCTACGACGGCATCGACAATCTCCTTGCCTATAAGGACGACCATCAGGAGGTGGAGTACGGCTATGAGGGGATGTGGAAGCTCACGCGCCGGAAGGATGCCCGTGGTGTGGTCTGCTTCCTGCATGACCGTGAGGAGAGGCTTCTCGAAATTATCAACGAGAAGGGCGAGCACTATGCCTTTGCCATGGACGGCGCGGGAAACGTACTGCAGGAGGAGGGGTTCGACGGCGGCGTGAGGAAATATGTCCGTGACCGTGCGGGTCGTGTCATCAAGGAAACGCTTCCCAGCGGAAAGTTCAAGGAGTACGAGTACGACAGGTGCGGACGGGTCACGCGCGTTACCCACGATTACGACAAGGCGGAAGAGCAGACTTACGGCTACTATGCCTCCGGACGGCTGGCGGAAGCCAGGAATGAACACGCCATAGTCAGTTTCCGCTACGACAACATGGGGTTGCCCGTGGAGGAGCGGAGCAATGAACACGTTATCAAACGTACCTATGACAAGTCTGGACAGATAGCCACGCTTACGAGCTCCCTTGGCGCCGACCTTACCTACGAGCGCAATGAGTTCGGGGAACTGACCTGCTTCTCGGCAGGACAGGCGGAAGCCCCGGGTCGCTTTGAGAGCAGGCACGAGTATGACAGCCTTGGCTTTGAGCTGGAGCGTATGCTCCCCGGTGGCGTAACGCAGAGCTTTGCCTATGACGACATCGGCAGGCTCATCGACAGCAAGACCCGCCAGTCATCCAAGGTGCGCAGAGAACGCAAATATCATTGGGGTAAAGCCGATCGATTGCTCAAGACGGAGGACAACCGCTTTGGCACCACCACCTATGAGTACAGCCCCACCGGGCATCTGCAAAAGGCGGTCTATGCCGATGGCAGGGAGGAGTACCGTCTTTCGGACAAGGCGGGCAACCTCTTTGACGACCCTGACAGAAAGCTGCGCAAGTACCTCCGAGGAGGTAAGCTGGAGCAGTCGGGGGAATGGCGCTTTGTCTATGACAGGGACGGACAGCTCGTAGAGAAATACAAGGGTTCCAGCAAATGGTGGGACAGCAAGTCCGAACGCTGGCGGTATATCTGGAATCAGAACGGAACGCTGAAGGAGGTCAGACCTCCCGGAGGGGGAGATTTTGCCTTTGATGCCCTGTTCACCTATGATGCCCTCGGAAGGCGCCTGAGCAAGGATGCCATTGGCATCACCTGCTGGCTGTGGAACGGCAACGTGCCCCTGCACGAGTGGACACCAAGTCAGAGTCGCAATGAGAATGGGGAGATAGAAGAAAACCAAAAAGACCTCAGGACATGGCTCTTTGAGGAGGAGAGTTTCGTGCCCTTGGCTCTGTTCCAGGACGGCAAGGCATACTCCATCGTGACCGACCATCTTGGCACGCCCGTGGAGGCGTACAACGAGAAGGGCGAGGAAGTATGGTACCGTAGGCTGGACATGAACGGAAAGGTCATTGAGGAAAGGTCGATGAACTATACTTCCTACAAGGACTACGTCAAGATACCGTTCCTTTTCCAAGGACAATACTATGACGAAGAAATCAAGTTGGCGTACAACAGGTTCAGATATTATGACCCTCAAATGGGTAGGTATATATCTGAAGATCCCATCCGCTTTGCGAGCGGGAAGATAGCTTTGTTCGCGTATGTAAGTGACACAAATGGGTGGTTAGATGTATTTGGATTAAAAACATACTCTATTCATGGTAATAGTAAGAAAAGTCCTAAACCTAATCATGTTTATGTTATTTATGATAGAGGTACGGAAGAAGTTTATAAATTTGGTATAAGTGGTGGTCGTATTAGAAAGGATACTAAGTCTTCTAGAGCAGAATCACAAGTTCGGGCTTTAAATGCAGCAGGAGGAAATTATGAATCTAAAATAGTAAGGAAAGGATTAACTCGTTCAAAAGCCTTAAATGTAGAGCAAGGAAGAGTTAATGCGTATTCCATTTCTGCTCAAAATGCAGGAAACACTGGCATTGGTCTAAGTGGTCAATCTCGTATAGCAAATGCTCCCATTGCTCCTGAAGGAAACTTACGCCCAAATCCTCAAATATAATTATATGGATCGATATTTGAATCAAATAGAGATAATTCTTTCAGGGAAATATATTTCCCTGCCTAAGGAAGTATTAAGTGTCTCTGATATGCTTGCTTATCACTTAGGTAAAAGCATAAAAACAGATGGAGTTGTTAAATTAGTGATTATTTTTACTGATGAGCCTCAGGTTGGGAAGTGTATTCTTGGAATAGAGTACATATACAAACCTATTAGTCAATGGATAGAATTGAGCATTAGTAATGATCTTAGTACAAAACGGAAAATACTTCTATCTGAAATTTACTCCATTATCAATGGATATATTTTTTCAGGAAGATGGAATGACAATGGGATAAAACAGGTTATTCATTCAATTTATGATCGTAATTGCATTTTTTTTGAAAGGTACAAACAAGTAAAATGCGGTAAATCAGATATTTATAAATGTGAAGTTCAGTTCACATACAAATCCATACTGTCACTTAAGTTATCTTTTTATAATCGATATGGAGAATCTGTAAAAATAGTATCTCTTTTAGATAGAGTACCAGCTCAATCAGGGGTAAGAGATATGCTTTTGTTTTATGTCTACAAATTATCTTATAAAGATGATATTGTGAACGTTATTTGGAATAATAATGAATATTATTGGAGTTATGATATGAGAAGTGATGTCCTATCATTTCATTCTAAAAGAGCAGAATGTGGAGATCCTCTGGGACAATATGAGCTAGGAAAAATGTTATTGGAAGGGAAATTTATAACGAAAGATATCGTTAGTGCGGAAAAGTGGCTCACGGCTTCATCAGAACAAGGGAATATTAGTGCAACTAGGCTTTTACGGGCATTACCATCGTACCCAAATGATGGGCATGCTGCTATAACAAGACAATGAGTTACAATGGAAGATAGACTGCAGCACAAATAAAATAAGTAAGAACCGCTTTGGCACCACCACCTATGAGTACAGCCCCACCGGGCATCTGCAAAAGGGCGGTCTATTCTGCTTAATTATACCTACTTATATTATGACTATATGGTGTTACACTGTTGATTATCAATATTTTTACAGAGAAACAACAAAAAGTTCGATTTTTCTTTGGCAATCACAATCAAAATGCTTATATTTGTGAGCAACCTAACAACTTGAAAAATAAAACATGTATAATATAATTAAAATTATTATAAATTATGGGACTATATCAATACGGTGTAGGTGGCAATGAAGTAAAAGTAGATGCCAACGAGTCAATAGCTGAGATTCCTTCGAATCGAACATTGTTTGTTCAGAAACTTACGGATGAAGCTCCTATAAATCCAGAAGCTGTCTATGGTTTAGAGACTGTCGAGGATGTCTTCGAGCGTTTTAATCCAACAGTTCAACTTGAACACCAAGATCAGGAAGGAACGCCTGTCGTGGAAACCATGAGTTTTCATAACCTTGGCGATTTTGGTGCCAAGAACCTTAAAGAAAACAGCCCTTTCCTTTCTCAATTGGATGTGGAAAAAGAGCAGTATGTAAAGATTGCTCGTCAGTTATCCTCCAATCGTGCTTTGCTGAAAGCAGTGGAGAACGCTGAAACACGTTCGGCAATGATTGAGCTATTGGAAAAAGCCATAGAAGAAATATCAAAGTCTAATCCATCAAATGAAGAATAACTATGGATACAGAGAAGAAGACTAAAAGCAGTCAGCAGGTAAGTTCAGTTGCACAGTCCTCTCAAGCAACATCGCCATCCTCATCTGCACTAGACAAACTCAAAGAGTTTGGAGGTTTTGCTTTCATTGAGAATACAATTGACGGAATGTCAAACCTTAACCCCAATCGCAAGGCGAGGAGGAACATCTTTCTGACTGATGAACAGTGGGCAGGGGAACGAAAATTACTTTCCAGTCGTTTGAAAGTATGGATAGAACTCCTCAAATCTGGAGAGTCTGTCGAGAAAATGAGAGACGAGGCAAAGCAACGGGCTTTGCAAGTTGAAGAGAACTTAAATGCCAATCTTCTGGCGGCTCTCTCACGTACACGCGAGTTGGAAGCTGCTTATCGTTCCATCGCTTTATTCTACAAAAACACAGAAGCAGATAAGGTCAAGAACATTACGATTGTCAATGCAGACCTTGAACAGCTCCGAGACCTAGACAATACTCTTTTCATTGATTATATCGGCAATGAGTTAAAGCAGAATTACGACCGACTTGATTTGCGTCGTAACTATTCACTTCTAGTTGTCCCAGGCTATCTTGGCTCTAATGCCGTCTTAGACAAATGGTCTAAAATGGCACATGAAACCAAGGCAGTTCTGATTACGGATTTCCAAGACTTAGAAAGTCCAGATGATGTTGTAGATGTCTTTTTCAACGCGGATCACACAGGTGGTGAAGTCTTTAAGGCAAATACTATCATGACTTGCAACTGGTTGCTTGGTCGTCCGAAAGTAGATGCTGTTGGAGAAGAGGAGAACTTGTATGTTGCTCCTTCTGGTGCTTTGGCAGGAAAAATCTACATGACATTGATGTCCCAAGTTGTTGCAGGAAAGAAATTTGGTGGACTGAACGAAGTAGAAAGTGTCCGCTTTGATTTAAAGAAAAGCGAAATTTCAGAACTGGAACGCATGGGACTCGTTCCTATGGTGAATGAGTATAGCCGTGTAATGGCATTTTCGGCAAAAACGCTCTTCAATGGAGATAACATCGGTTTGCAAACCTATTCTGTTGTTCGTGTCTTTGACTATATCACCAAAGTGCTCTTTGACTTTTTGAACCGTAGAGCGTTTGAGAATTGGACAACTCGTACAGAGGCTGACCTGCGTTCTCAAATTGTCAAGTTCTTGGATGGAGTTCAGGGGCCAAGTAAACTCATTGAAAAGTTTAAGGTTCTTAAGATTGAGCAAGACAAGGATCAGAAAGACAGGGTTCTTTTGGACATCCATATCACTCCTTATTTCCCGGCAAAGAGTTTTGTGATACAACTCGCAGGACACAAAGGAGACAATCCTGAAGATACCGTTTGGGAGAGTGAGTATAAGCAGGAATAAAATGGAAATTTTGAAATTACAGATGGACACACTAACTATGTCCATCTGTAATCGTTTATAAAGATCCTGTTTAGGTGAAATTACATACCTTGTTATAGATATCTTTACTTATATGAAACTCCGCGATGTAGATATAATTATTTCTGGTACGAAAACTGGAGACACCTATTATGCAAAATCTTATCCATGCAGTGATATGGATAAGAATGGTAAAATAGAACTCTATGGAGTTCCTGTATATTATGTCTATATCAAGGGAACTGATGATAATGGTCAAAGCATAGAATATAAATGGAAAGCATTACGTTTTATGCCCTATTATAACCCGCCTAAATTTAGTACTTACAAAACAATCGGATGGGTTAATAGTGGACTGCATAAACTCAACAGACAGCCTGCACCAGAATACAAAAAAGACTATGAAGTACATAATATATATTCTGAACATCATGGTGCAATAGTTTTAAAAAGCACCTTTTATATCCATGCTGGTCCAGAAGAACTCACTTCTTTTGGTTGGGGGGCAGCAGGATGTGTTGAAATAATAGGAAGTTTTAGTGAGTTTAAAAATCAAATCAAAGAATTATCGGGATCAACGCAAGCCGATGCGGATAGTGCAATTTCTGAATTAGTTTCAGATAAAAAACTTTACATAGAAATTGAATATGCAACTCCACCTAATATTAGAGAGAATTTCTATAAAGAAGTTAGTATAAAAAGGAGGTAGATTTATGTGTAACGTAAAATATATAATATGTACTATATTTTGTATATGTACATATTGTCATGCAGTTACAGCATGTAGCGATAGTAGCACTAATAGCTTTTCATATAAAATAATTGAAAAATTTGATTATTGTTGGGATAATAATATCATCTGTGCGGATACTAATTTCACAGATACTACTTTATTTATTTCGTCTCACAAGTATATAATCTCTCCTATATTTAACGCTTTTTATAATAACGAAAACAAACAGGCAGAGTTGGATAAAATCAGATATTGTTGTAAACATTATCACATTAAAGCCCAAAATAAATCAAAGAAGAATATACAACATTACTCTATAGAAATCAATATTCTGTCTAATATAAAGAACTCCCCCCCCATAACCTCAAAAATGAAAGAACTTAAGAAACATGGATATGCTATTGTTGATATTATATCAGAATCTCCTGTTATGTGCCTTGTTTTTGTGGAAGCTGATTATTTAATAGCTGTAACTTATAATATGTTTTATGATTTTGATGATGTATTATCCATTTCGAGATTCTTTGTACAAGACTGTTCTCTGCAAAAAACAGATGCATTACATATGCTATTGAAAGAGAACACGTATTAGAAATACCCTTTTATGCTGTAATATAATTTCTTTCTATCTTTATTAAACATTAGTCTTTAATTAAATGAGATAGTAATGGCTCATTCTTAATTCGTTCAATTTCAGAATCCACCAGCGAGAGTATTTCTTGCTTTACCTTATGATAATTGGCTTCTATAGTCTCTTTGATATTATCGGAGCCATCTTCGTTTTGGAAGTCTGCGATTGTGGGTATAGACTGATAAACTTTCATTTCAGCAGAAACTTTGGCAGAATCCACGACAATCTCCGCATGAAAAATCTTCTGGTCAATACGCTCATCAAAGTTATCTGAAACAGCACCAACAAACATACCCTGTGTAAGGTTACTGATTTTCGATGCAGGGATAAGGCTATCCATTTGTGTGGAGATAGAGGTGGATTTATCGTTTCGGTTGATGGTCATAGACTGGCGTTGTTGGAGAACCTTGCCGAACCGTTCTGAGAGTGTCTTGGCTGTTTCTCCAACCACCTGCCCGGAAAAGACATTGCCAACTATATTCTGTATAACCTTACTCTCTTTGTCCCCATAATCACGAGTGAGTTGCGAGAAGTCCTGAAAGCCCAAGCAAACAGCAACCTTGTTGCTTCGGGCTGTGGCGATAAGATTATCCAAGCCACGGAAGTAAATGGTCGGCAACTCGTCTATAATCACCGAAGACTTGAGTTGCTTTTTCTTGTTGATGAGCTTTACAATACGGCTGTTGTATAGACCGAGTGCCGCTGAATAGATGTTCTGACGGTCGGGATTATTGCCTACAACAAGAACTTTCGGTTCATTGGGGTTATTGATGTCAAGCGAGAAATCATCACCTGTCATAACCCAATACAATGCCGGTGAAATCATTCTTGACAAAGGAATCTTCGCCGATGCTATCTGTCCTTGCAACTGGTCTTGTGCACCACCTTCCCAAGCGTCCATAAAGGGCGAAAGGTAATTCGCAAGCTCATCGTAGGAGGTGAGTATAGGGAATATCTGTGCGTATGGGCGATTTAGAAACTCAATAGCGTGTGGAAAGGTACAATACTTCCCGTCCTCATAGATTTTGAGAAACCAAATGATGGCAGCCAGCAAGATAATCGGAGACTCCACAAAGAAATCTCCCTGCTTCTGAATCCACGAATGGTTAAGGTTGAGCATAATGGTATAAGCACTCTCATAAGCATCCGATATGTCCGTCATAAAGGCTGGGTTGATGGGATTACAGCGATGCGACCTGCGAGGATCGTCAAAGTTGATGACATAGAATTGTGGTTTTACTTGGTAAGCATCCAAATGATGGAGCAGGTGATTATAAGCAATCTCTGACAAATCGGGGAATTTATAGTCGTAGATATACATGGCAAAGCCCTTTTCTATCTGCTGCTTGATGTAGTTGTTCACAATGGCGTATGACTTACCCGAACCCGGAGTACCCAGCACCATCGAGGCGCGAAAAGGATTAACTACATTGATCCAGCCCTTGTTCCACTTTTTCTTATAGTAAAAGCGTGTAGGGAGGTTTACCGAGTATTCGTTTTCCATCAATCTTGTCTCCTGCATAAAACTCTCATTCTCCGTATTGAAAACATCGTCCATCAGATTGTTTTTAAGCAGTCGGCTCGTCCATACGCCACCCATCAGCAGGCAGATATAGCCCACAGATAGCGTGAAGATGTAGAGCGAAGCTGCCCCTACTTTACCGATGGGCAGTGCCAGGAGCCACCAGTTGAGAAAGAAAAAGACGAAGCCGGAGAAAAGCACCGCCCAAATCTTTGGCCAAGTGATTTTCTCTTCCTTCACTCCCTTTGTCCCAAGGCAGGACAAGGCAAGAAATACCACACAAAAGAGTTTTGTCCAGAGGATAGACGAGAATAATCCCGTTGTACGCTGGAAGTTCATCAATATCTTGTTGATGATACCGAGCGTAAAGTGCCACTCTTGAAATGCCTCGTAACAGAACCAATAACAGTTAACGAGGAGGAATATCACCGATATGCCCCGCATAAAGTCCATAACTTTACCCAATGCTCTTAAATCATCTTCTTGTGCCATTGCAGTTTTATTTAGAATATCGTTTGAATACTATTTGAAAAGTTTTTGAATATAATTTGAACAGTGTACTTAGCGCTTCCTGCGTTTAAGATTTACCTTATTTTGTCTGCGGAGTTTACGTTGCCAAACCGCTTCTTTCCAATCATCGTTGCCCGTAGATGTAAAAGAGTCCCCCACCATATCCTCGATAAGTTCATCGATAAGGTTATCCCCTTCTTCTGCATTGGATTGTA
>ERZ773250.435-NODE-435-length-24786-cov-3.962921_pt1 | contig 24786 bp, 21 predicted proteins | sample MGYA00511258_ERZ773250 | MGnify/ENA primary metagenome ERZ773250 (study PRJEB29015, sample SAMEA2738164) | human oral metagenome | biome: human oral; feature: human-associated habitat; material: saliva | place: China | collected 2187 ... | reverse complement strand
AATATATTTAGCCTTGGCAGGTGGTCCTGCCAGATTCAAACAGGGTTTCTCGTGCCCCGTCCTACTTGAAAAAAGATATATAATGTCTAAGACCATTTCGCATACAGGACTCTCACCTTCTTTGGTGTGCCATTCAAACACTTCCGCTATGATCTAAGTTTTATAACATTATCCACTCATTTAACGATGTTGGTTTTTATACTGAAATATCGGATTTCCAATACCTCAGCATAAAAATTATCTTATTTCGCAACCCCTTTCATAACTCTGGCCGTTAAACCGTATGGTTATGTTAAGGTTTAGGCTGTTCCAATTTCGCTCGCCACTACTTTCGGAATCATTGTTTATTCTCTTTTCCTCAACCTACTAAGATGATTCAGTTCGGTTGGTTCCCGTCTAATTACCCTATGTGTTCAGATAATTGCAATACGACATGACTCGTATTAGGTTGCCCCATTCGGAAATTCCTGGATCAAAGCTTGCTCTCAGCTCCCCAAGACTTATCGCAGAGTTCTACGTCCTTCATCGGTATTGATTGTCAAGGCATCCACTATTAGTGCCCTTATTTACCTTTTTATGCATTGACTTAACTAGTAATCGAAGATTGATTACTAATTCACGTATATATTTCCAAAACCAAGAAGAGATTTCTTTCATATATACAAATGCAAGTCTTTATTTAATTTTCATCGTTGTCCAAATTGTTAATTCAACGTGCGATTTAAATAAATCCTATATATTAAGAATTCTCGCAGTTTCCCTTTTTCGCAGTGGTCATTTCTGACTTGCTGAACTTAGTATTTATCTTATATCAAATTTTTAATTTATGCAAGTCTTTTTTCGGACTTTTTTGAAGATTTTTGAGTTTTTCTGGTTTTTCGCTGATTTTTAGCGATTTTTCGAGTATTTTTCGAGTTTTTGATGGAGAATTTGCTGATTTTTAGTAATTAGATTCAGCTGATTTTCGATTTCATATAGTCCGATTTTAATAATTCGAGATAAAGCTGGGTCTTTCTCAAAGCGAGTAGCGAATTTTTCGAAGTCTTCTCGCGCTTCTTCGGTCCTTACGAAGCGGGCCATCAGCTTTAAATAAGTATCCAGAGATTTACCGTCCACGAGTTTGACCAGATAATCCCAGTTCGCATAGAGCCAAGTGAAGGTTTTTTCACGCGTACGCTGATTAGCGAGTAAATCTCGGACAAATCCCCGGTGATCCTGTGGGCGGATGGTTTGACTATCGGAAAGAAGTTTTAATAGAGTTTCGAGATGAGCCTCTTGCTTGGCATTGGTAATAATATCGAGAAGCAGGGTCTTAATCGTAGGGGAAGCGGTCTCTGTATATATACGGAGATACTCTGAGAAACGAGCTTCCTTGCTAGTTTTAAACTCGGCGTCGAGATATGGCAAAAGCAATTCCGGTGAGACAGCGGTAAAATCCAGCGGATTCTTATTAATATATATATTATATTGTTCAGTGAGACGTGACTTTGTTTCTTCATCATCAGCATAGATTGCGAGGCTAAGGATTAATTCGCGTAATTTTTTATCGTCATCAGTATCTTCTGGCTGTTCCGTCACACCAAGACGAGCTAGTCGATCAGAAATCAAAGTCTTAATATACTGCTTCAGATTAGCTTCGGCCGAAGTGTCAATCGGACAATAAATCTTGAGTTCCCCGAGAATTGACATAATAATTGACCAAATCGAAAAACTAGTTTCCTTACGGAAATGCATCAGTAAGTCCAGACTGGCCGGTAAATCTCCACGTGGAGTGCGCAAAAGCAGACTTTGGTCAATCAGAAGGCGTAATTGCTGTTCCTGGCTTAACTCAGAGAAGTACGCGAGCTTGGCCTGGAGTTCTTCAGAGGTGAGACCGATAATATAATGTCCGGTCATATCGTCAGAAACCTGTACTAGTGGCCAAGATTCTTGATTACTTCGGCCGTCCAGATAGAAGCGTTCCTGCTTTTCCCCTTCAATAATTGGGAAGCCTGGACGAGTAATCCATTGGTTCATAAAATCTGAAACATTAAATTCAGCATAAGATTGCAAGGCGGCCCAGAGATCATCGCCAGTAGTGTTTTGATATTGGTGCTTTTTAAAATAATCACGCAAACCCTTCAAGAAATTCCGTTCACCCATCAGGCGCATTAACATAAACATCAGATGTGAACCCTTGGCATAGACAATGGCCGGGTCAAAAAGAGTTTCAATCTCAGAAGGATGATTAACCGGTTGCTTCACCGCTTGAATATCTGGCGAGACATCGCGAGTCAAAGCATAATAACAGTCAGAAACAAAATATTCCTGCCAGACCCGCCATTCTGGACGAATCGCATCGAGACAGTAGTATTCCATCATGTTGGCGAAGCTTTCGTTTAACCAAAGATCGTCCCACCAAGCCATGGTGACGAGATTACCGAACCACTGATGAGATAATTCATGGGTAATCACGGTGGCGATTTGAATTTTATCGGTCAAAGTAGCGGTCTTATCAATCAAAAGGCAGGATTCACGATAAGTGACCAAGCCCCAGTTTTCCATAGCCCCGGCATCAAAATCTGGCACGGCTACCTGATCGAGCTTCGGCAACGGATACGGCACACCAAAAGCCTGATCATAAAAATCTAAGGCTTCCCCTGCGATCTGGTTCGGTTCAATCAGAGATTCTTTGGCTTGATTAAGTGGGGCGTAAGTAGTAATCGTGACGCCGTGCTGATTTTTCGTGGTAACACTTTGAAAATGACCGAGACAGAGCGCCAAAAGATAAGTCGACATACGCGGAGTGGTTTCAAATTCCACAATTTTACGCGTCACCTCAGTACTCAGATTCATGGCGTTCGGATCAGTTTTCGGGTTAAGCTCACTATTCACCGAAGTATAGGTGAGGGTTCGCTCAGTCTTGATCGGCATATTACTGAGGATAGTGTCGGTCGGATCCGTATCGATGATCTTGAGAGAGAACTTAGCCTTAGCGGCAGGCTCATCGACGCACGGGAACATCATACGCGCATAATGCGATTCAAACTGAGTAGAAACAATACGCTCGGTCTTCCCCTCATATTCATAAGTCGAAAGATAAAGCCCGGTCATACCGTGCGAAAGTTGCAAGGAATAACGGGCTTCGATACTAATTTCGGCATCTGAAACCTGCGAAGCAAAACTAATAGTTTCAGCTTCAGTGTCCTCTGTAAAAGTCACTGGGCGCTGATTGACAGTTAGCTGATTAATTTTGAGATTTTTGGCGTGGAGTTTAACAGTGGAACTTTTGGCAGTACCCTGAATCTTCACTCGACCCTGAACCTGCTCGGTGTCTTTATTGATTCTTAATTCAATTTCGTATAATTCTGGTGTAAAGTATTTGGCTAATTGTTCCACCCTGTTCTCCTTAATCTAAAATTGCTTTAATGCGACGAATGCCAGCGGCTGAGGATTCTTCTTTTTTAATCTTGAAATGACCGAGCACGCCAGTATGTTCGACGTGAGGTCCACCACAAAGTTCACGCGAGACGGGATTTTCTGCGGCGCCGATAGTATAAACTTTGACTACATCACCATATTTTTCCCAGAAGCTACCGTGAGCCTTCAGAACGTCACGAGCGTAAGCCTTGTCATATTCGGCGAAAGAAACCGGGTAGTCGTCCTCTATCCATTGATTGACCTGGTCCTCGATTTGCTTTTTCTCTTCATCAGTGAGTTTGCGATCGAGATTAAAGTCAAAACGTAAACGCTCAGAGGTAATATTGGAACCGGCTTGAGCGATATTCGGGTCGACAATTTTCTGAAGCGCAGCTAAAAGCAAGTGAGTCGCAGTGTGATATTTCACCGAGGCTTCACCGTGATCTTCGAGGCCACCCTTGAACATACCCTTACTGGCAGTTTGGGAACGTTGACGTTGCTCATCGAGGCTAGCCTGGAATTCAGCTTGCCAGTTCTCACTGAGACTGATTTGGTTTTGTTTAGCTTCTTCGAGAGATAATTCGAGTGGGAAGCCATAAGTATCCTGAAGCATGAAGAGTTCTTTACCAGTGAGACCCTGATCTTTAAGCTTATGAAGTTCCTTAAGACCACGGTGGATACTACGGCGGAAGGCCTGTTCTTCACGAATCAAGACATTCAAAGCGTCAGTACGGTTGGTAAGGATTTCATCCGAGAGATCTTGGTAATTTTCGGCAATAATTGGCACAATTTGAGCCAAGAAATCTTGGTCGATGCCGAGATTAGTGGCTTTCATCACCGCACGACGAATCAAACGGCGAAGGGCGTAGCCTTGTTGTTTATTACTTGGCACGAGACCCTGAGCCGAAAGTAGATAAGCACCGCGCAAATGATCCGCAATCACGCGCATTTCTTCGGTATGTTCAGCGTAGCTGAGACCAGAGATAGCTTCGAGCTTAGTAATAATTGGTTTTAAAAGTGAAGTTTCGAAAACATCGAAAGAATCCATAGCGGCGGCAGCGATACGCTCAAGGCCAGCGCCGAAATCGATATTTTTCTTGGTTAATTCCGAGAAGGTACCGTCTTGATTACGCTTATACTGCATGAAAACCTGGTTGCCGATTTCCATGAAGCGTGCGCCATCCGAGGCCGGATGAGATTTGCCATATTTCGCGACATCTTGCTTATCTTCGCCAAAATCATAGAAGACTTCGGAATCTGGACCACATGGATCACCAATCGGGGTAGTTTCGACGCCACCACCACGGCTCCACCAGTTTTCGTGGTCATCGTAGAAAAAGATATGCTCATTTTCCTTGATACCACGCTTGGCACCGTCTTCACTGGAGCAAATTTCAGCAATTTCTGCTTGTACACCCGCTTCGGCAAAGACACGTTGCCAGATTTCGGCCGATTCGGTATCTTTTGGGATGCCGTATTTTTCGTTACCAATAAAGCAAGTGACGTAAATTTTGTGTGGATCGAGACCGACAATTTCGGTGAGAAATTTGAAGAAAGCCGGAATTTGCTCTTGCTTGAAATAATCGCCAAGAGACCAGTTACCGAGCATTTCAAAAACCGTAGTGTGGCGTGGATCACCCACATCTTCAATATCTTGCAGACGCAAGCATGGCTGTGAATCTGCCAGACGCTGACCGGCAGGATGAGGCTCACCGAGAAGATATGGCAAAAGAGGCTGCATACCTGAACCGGTAAAGAGGGTGGTTGGATCGTTTTCCAAAACCAGACGCGCAGGAGCAATTACCTGGTGGCCACGAGCAGTTTGATATTCAAGAAATTTTTGACGGATTTCACTTGCATTCATAGAGATAATTATACCATAATCTGTGGACTTGGAGTTTTACACAACTTTACAAAATGCTTATGCCATATATAATGGGTAGAGATAAAAACAAAAGGACGCCACAAATGAAAAAATTAATTACCCTGTTCCTGATCGGGGTTGCGGGTATCATCCTCTTCATGATTGTAAAAAATCTGGCTAATGGCGATGGACTGCTAACTGTTACCTGCCGTTCAGCCAAAAATACGCTCACGATTAAACTCGACCCAAAGGCAGAGAATTTCATCTCAGCTACTACGGATGACGGGGAGGATTTCGACTTGGGTAATCTGGATGAAAAAATTCAAAAAGATGGCCTAAAGAAAGCCGTCGACGATCTAAAGAGTAAACTAGAACTGACCAAGGGTTACGCCTGCTTCGATAAGAAATAAAAAAATAGCCGCAAAGAGCGGTTATTTTTTATGCGCGGCGATCTTTCGATTGTCTAATCTTGTGAACCGCCGATGCAGAAATTATTCGGCAATAATGCCGCCGCCGATACAGAAATTATTCTGCAATGATACCACCGCCGATGCAGAAATTATTCGGCAATAATGCCGCCACCAATACAGACGTCACCAGCATAGAAGACCACGGATTGACCGGCTGCTGGATGTTTAATTTCTTCATTTAGTGTTACTTCGTTAGTTTCTGGATTAAAACTACAAGCGATAAGTGGCGCACGATGACGTACCCGACAGGTGAGCTCAGAAAGATTTGGCTGAATATTGCCAGATTCCTGATGAATTTGGCGAATGATTACGTCTTTTAATTTCAAGGTTTTCGTCCATAAATTTAAGTGATTAAGATTTTTTGAAACGAAAACCTGGTTTTTCTCCATATCTTTCCCTACTACATAGTAAGGTAGTCCACCCCCGAGATTTAAGCCGTGGCGCTGACCAATCGTATAAAACACTGCGCCCTCATGCGTGCCAAGCACCTCATTGGTATCACGATCGATGATTTGGCCCGGAGTTACTTCGATATATTCCTGCAAAAAATCTTTAATCCCAACTTCCCCCACGAAGCAGACCCCCATGGACTCCTTTTTATAGGCATTATCGAGACCAAATTCGGCAGCTAATTGTTTCACTTCTGGTTTTAGCATTTTGCCAAGTGGAAAAAGTGTCCGCGAAATCGCTTCATCAGAAATTCGATAGAGAAAATAAGTTTGATCCTTATTCGTATCGGTAGCGAGCTTCAAATTGCCATCTTCCGAGACAGCATAATGACCGGTAGCAATAAAGTCCGCACCCTGGCTCATGGCGATATCATAGAAAAGTTTGAATTTAATTTCTTGATTACACATCACATCGGGATTCGGAGTATTTCCCTTCCGAAACTCCTCGATCATATAATCTACCACCTTGGCGTGATACTCCGTCTCAAAATCAAAAATACGAAAATCAATATCCAACTTGGTAGCTACGCGCTTAGCATCCGCCAAATCCTCCGCCCAAGGACATTTCATACCTGGAAGATCCTTTGACCAGTTCTTCATATAAACCCCAACCACATGATAGCCGGCATTTTTTAATAGAACGGCAGTAACTGAAGAATCGACGCCACCGGACATACCAACGAAGACGGTTTTCGGTTTTTCTAGAAGACTAGACATGGATGGCTCCTTGGTTTGAGAGATTAAGCATGGATGGCTCCTTGTATTAAAAGGTTAAGCATGGGCGACTCCTTGTTCTAGATTAGAGTCTGTTACTAGGCCGATACGCTTGGCTTCTTGATTAACCACTTCGGCGATCACCGATGCAGCTTCACGGATTTGCTCTTCGGTATTTAGTTCACCAAAAGTCACACGCAGGGAGCCGGTAATTTCCGAATCGGTGAGACCAATCGCTGAAAGCACATGAGATTTTTGACCTTTCGAGGCAGCACAGGCAGCCCCAGTAGAAAGCAAAATACCACGATCTTCTAGCTTAAAAATCAGACGTTCAGCATCCAGGCCGTCAAAACAAATTGGACAGAAGTTAGCCAATTGATGTTTCTTATTGCCCAAAATTTTAGGAGTAATCAGAGATTTTTCCAACAAAATCTGACGGAATAATTGATTATATTTTTCATATTTTTTGCGACTGGCTGAAACGTGAGATTTAGCCCGAACGGAAGCTTCGGCAAAACCCATGAGTAATGGGACATTTTCCGTACCGGAACGCAGACCCATTTCCTGGCCACCACCATAAGAGATGGGACTGAGTTTAACCCCGCGAGAGATATAAAGCGCGCCAATTCCCTTCGGCCCATAAACTTTGGCGGAATTGAGCGTTAAAAGATCTACCCCGAGACGGGCTACTGAGAGGTCAAGCAGGCTAGCGGCTTGTGAGGCATCAGAGTGAAGATAAAGTGGAGTTAGATTGCCACTGGACAAGCGTTTTTCACGCGTACGGCGGATAATTTCGGCAATTTCACTGAGTGGTTGGATAGTCCCGAGCTCATTATTGGCAATCGCGACCGAAATTAGCACAGCTTGATCGGTAATTTTCGCCACGAGATCCTTTAAGTCGATAAGGCCAGTCGAGTCGACGGCAATTTCCCCGACGGTTTTTGCGAAATGTCTAGCGGATTCCCGCACCGAGGCATGCTCGGTAGATAAAATTAGGACTTCGGCGTCCGGATAATTCTCTAAAACAGTAAACGCCAAGTTAATTGATTCGGTCGCACCAGCCGTGATGACTAAATCCGGTGATTTTGCCCCAATAGTCTGAGCCAGAGCCGCTTTTTTCATTTCGTATTCACCACGTAAATGCTTCGCTGGGAGATACGGCGCAGAAGGGTTATAAAAATTTTCACTAAAATATGGCAACATCGCCTCAAGCACCTTAGGGTGAACTGGAGTAGCGGCCGCAAAATCTAAATAAATCATTTTTGAGTTCCTAAATTAAAGAGAGTCTCGGAATTTTCGGTAGTAATTCTCGCTATTTCCTCAAAATCCAGCCCGAGTTTTTCGGCTAGCCACTTAGCCACATAATAAACATTTGCCGGCTGGTTGGTTTGACCACGCAGAGGCACCGGTGCAAGAAATGGCGCATCGGTTTCGAGTAAAATGCGCTCGATTGGTGGCATTGGTAAGGTGGAATAAGTGGCAAGACCGTTCACGCCAATATAAAAATCGCGTTCGAGAGATTTACGGAGGTTTTTCTTGTTATCAGAGAAAGAATGTACGACGCCGCGAATTTTGGCGGTAGAAAAATTGTCCAAAATCGCGAAAAAATCATCGAAGGCTTCACGGACGTGAAAAATCAGTGGCAAATCTTTGCGAATCGCGAGATCCAACATTTCTTCGAGCAATCTTGCCTGATTCAATTTATCATTTTCACCGTAATGATAATCTAATCCCACTTCACCAATTGCTACAGGACGATTATTATGTTCAAATTGAACATCTTTTCTAGGCTTGTCAAATTCATTGGGGTGGATACCATAACTCCAGAAAAGTTTGGTAGGATTTTGAGCGGCAAATTCGGCTGCCTTAAAAGAATCCTCGTGGTCAGTACCGATACAAATTAACTTTTCGACCTGCTTTTCGGCGCAGGCAGCAAGGGCCTTAGCTTGTGCTTCCGGCGTATAAAAATCCAGGTCATGCAGATGACAATGTGAATCGATAAGATACGCCGGTTGGGACATTCTAGCTCCTAGCTTCGCGTTTTCGCTTGATTGGATCTAACTGGCGCTTGCGGAGACGTAGGCTCTTCGGAGTCACTTCTAGAAGTTCATCGTCGAGGAGAAAGTCGAGACATTGCTCGAGGCTAAGATTAGTATACGGAGTGAGCTGAATCGCACCATCGGAAGCGTGAGTACGCATGTTGGTGAGCTGCTTTTCGCGACAAACGTTGATATCGATATCTTCTTTCTTGTTCGAAAGACCGACGATCATACCCTGATAAACTGGGACCTGAGGTGGGATAAAGAGAATACCACGAGCCTGCACCATGTCGAGAGCATAAGCGGTAGAAGTACCGGTTTCAAAAGAAATCAAAACACCGTTACGTTCTGGCTTATACTTACCTTCCACTGGGCGGTAACCCTTAGGGATGGAAGACATAATCACGGTACCCTTGGTATCAGTCATCAGGCCATTACGTAGACCGATCAGCGCAGCCGTAGAAATTTCATAAGTGAAACGGACAGCGCCACCAGAGGTGATTTCCTGAGAAACAAGATCAGCCTTACGGATACCAAGCTCTTGTGAAACTGCACCGACATATTCTGGGGCGACTTCAATTGTAAGGTCTTCAAATGGTTCACATTTTTTGCCATCAATTTCTTTGTAGACCACTTCCGGACGGCCAGCTTCGAGCTCATAACCTTCACGGCGCATGGTTTCGATTAAGACTGAAAGGTGAAGTTCACCACGACCAGAAACTTTGTAACCGAGACCGTCTTGGGCAATTTTCAAAGCAATATTAGTTTCAAGTTCTTTGTGAAGACGATCAGAAATTTGACGAGAAGTAGTAAATTCACCCTCTTGACCCTTCAAAGGACTGGTGTTTGGACCGATATAAATACTAAGAGTAGGCGGTTCAAGTTCAATGGTAGGAAGAGCTTCTGGATTGTCGAAAGCCGCAATAGTATCACCGATATTCGCACTTGGGATACCGGTCACGGCGACGATATCACCAGCAAAAGCTTCGTTCACCTCTTCTTTGCCGAGACCACGATAGACGAAGATCTTATCAACTTTACCATTTTCGGTAGTAATTTCTGACTCGCCGTCGGTAAAGTGAGTCTTCACAATTTTAACGGATTGACCATGCTTAATATTGCCACGGAAAATTTTACCGATGGCATATTTACCGAGATAGCTATCGGAAGCGAGAGAGGCGACAAGTAACTGCAGACCTTTATCGGATGCTTCGTCAATTTTTGGTGAAGGAATGTCGTTAATAATCGACTCGAAAATTACATGAAGATCATTATCAAGATTTTCGGTCTTACCGGCACGACCATCACGCGCGATGGCATAATAGATTGGATAATTGAGCTGAGATTCTTCGGTCGCAAGTTCCAAGAAGAGGTCAGAAATTTCGTCTTTCACTTCTTCGATACGAGCGGCAGGCTTGTCGATTTTATTAATAATCACAACCGGCTTTAATTTAAGATCAAGGGCTTTCTTCAAAACGAATTTGGTCTGTGGCATCGGGCCTTCCTGGGCGTCCACCACCAAAAGTACACCGTCGGCCATATTGAGAGTACGCTCAACCTCACCAGAGAAATCGGCGTGGCCCGGGGTGTCGATGATATTAATTTTATGATCGCGGTAATAGACCGAGGTCTGCTTGGCGGTAATAGTAATACCACGTTCGTGCTCCTGGTCGCCGGAGTCCATAATGAGGGTTTGGCTCATTTCGGCCTGGTTATCACGGAAAGTGTTAGATTGTTTCAAAAGTGCATCCACCAGCGTCGTTTTGCCGTGGTCAACGTGCGCGATGATTGCAACATTACGGATATTTTCTTTATTATTCATATTGCCCTTATTTTTTACTCTGAATATTATACCATATTTTGCTTGATTTTTTTAGAGGGTAGGCATATAATAAGAGAGTACTCTGGGTCGGTAGCTCAGCAGGTTAGAGCACGGGCCTTTTAAGCCCGGTGTCGAGGGTTCGAGTCCCTCCCGACTCACCAACAGAGATTTTTAAAAAGAGCCTTTTGGGGCTCTTTTTTATTTTCACCTATCCCCTAGATAATTTTTAAGTAAAAAAATACCCGCCTTGTATAAGACGGGACCCATAGTAACTGGGATTTGAGCTCGCCTTATACAAGACGGGACCCACAGCAGGTGGGATTTTTTGGAGGGGTATCCGCAGCCTTCTGATGTCTAAAAGATTAGTCAAGCTGAGGCTGCAACTATGAAAAATAAGTTGGGGGCCGAAAAGGTGGATGTTACCAAAAACTGAAGAAAGTGAGTTTGCTCAATTTAAGAGAAATAGTGACTTCGGCCCCAACATGCCGCCAAGGTGATGAACCTTGTTTCTAACTAAAAGAAATGGCACTAACTTTTAGATTAGAAAGTCTCAAGACGCGACACGTAGCGAGGTAGTACTTGGTAAAACTGCATGTTTAGTTGTTTTTTAAAAATAAGAGGGGTTTTTCAAATCCTCGCTAAGGAAGTAGCAAAAAACCTGCCGCACAAAATATAATGTGTTTTTTCATATACCCGATACTTAATATACTCAATCCACAAGATATCTGTGTTGCACGATTATATTAACAAAAATTCGTAGATATTGCAAGCATAAGCACAATGACAGGGGTGATAGGACGAGTGATAGGGTTGGATTTCGAGATGCTTGAGATATTTGAAACCCTAATCTAACTTCAGAGTTTCCTACCTATTTCTTTTTAAGGTCAACGATTTCTGCTTCTTCGATATCATCGGGATTGGTTTCGGATTTTTTCGAACCGGAGAATTTAGAGACTAGATTATAACGATCAGTGAAATCTTGAACGTGTTTCTTTAGGACAATAATATTGATTAAATCCGAGAGGCCATAGCCAATCATAATAAAGCCGATTAGAGACAAGGCGATGGCGGAGGCATCAAACGGATAGACAATAATCGCGACGCCGGCAGTCAAGGATAAAAGATTGGTAATAATAGAGGTGATATAGGCGGATTTGGAGACGTTTTTTAGCTCCATAGTGTAGCCGATACGGGAAATTGCTGAAATCATAATCACCAGACCGATAGTCATTGGAATTAAACTAAGGACGCCTGGGTAAAAGAGGAAGACGAGACCAACGATAATTAAAAAGGCGCCAAGAAAATTACTGGAAAAAAGACGGACGAAGCGCGAGTAGACTCGGCTCATAATCATACTAAAACCGGCGAGAAGAAAGCCAGCGGCAAGCACGAGGCGCAAAAGATTAAGGGCGAATTCCGGAAGCAGAGCAAAGAAAAGACCCAGGAGAACCATGACGACCGTGGTAGAAATGGCAGTATTAAAATAAGCATTGATTTTGTCTTGGATTTTCATATTAACTCCAGTGCGATTTAATTACTTATATTGTAACACATTTAGGGCATAAGAATTTCGGCGCAAAAAAGAACCCCGAGCGAATCGGGGTCTTTTACATCTCAGATGTAAAAATAAAGAACTAAACTAGTTTACATCTTGCTTAGGCTAAGAGAGCCTTTTTGGGCTTCTCACTGGCGGCTTCAATGGCTTTACTAACACTGTAATGCACAGAGTTTAACACTTCGAGTGGCGAAAGATCGTCGGTGACAATATATTCCGGCATCACCATCGTATTAACCGACTCCATAAAATGATTACGGAAGCCATCAAAAGTCAGATGATCACTCTGTAAGATGGACTTTTCGAACTTAGTACAGTCCATCCCAGCATTAATCGCGGTCTTAGCCCGAGAAACCAATGTCATGTCACTATCAGCATGCAGATAAAAAGACGCGGTGGGTCTAGGCAGCATAGCCTGATATTCTTTTAGTACCGACTTAGGAATATAGGCAGAGCGTGCATACTCTTTTGCTAATTCGTAATACGGTTTAAAAGAATCCAGAATCACATTTCCGCAATTCCCACTTCTCAGAACATAAAGCTCTTCTTTGGTAAGATGCTGGCCATCCATGATTTTCCAACCGACACCAAGTCGAGACTTCAATCCCTTAGCTAAAGTGCTTTTTCCAACATACGGTAGGCCCTCAATATAAATAAGCATAACTTCCCCCTCCTGTTTTCTTTTTGAGTAATAAAAACTAGTTACAACATATATTATAACACAAAATGTCAAGAAACACAAAAAACAGGCTCTGAGCCTGAATTACTGGTGGACGATAGAGGATTTGAACCTCTGACCTCGTCTACGTCAAAGACGCGCTCTAGCCAACTGAGCTAATCGTCCAGCAAATTTATTATATGATATTTAGGCGAAGATTTCAACCATAATTTAATTAAAAGAAAAAGACCCCCAAATGGAGGTCTTTTTTGAATCAATCTTAGCGGCGGTAGCCGGATTTCTTACCTTTCTTGAGGAAGACGACGGCGACGAGAGAGAGGAAGGCGAAGAAGGCAATGCCGGAAGCGAGGAAGTCTGAGGATGAAAGATTCATACCTGCGAAGACGGATCCACCAGTGTTAGGTACGGCTGGAGTTTTCTTACCGCCATTCTTACCTGGAGTAGCTGGCTTATCTTCTGGCTTAGCTGGTTCATCCTTGCCGGTGAACTTGAAGTTTGCAAGTTCTGGTTTTTCAAGATCGTCACCTGCACCGTTTAAGGCTACGACTTCGAGAGTGTAATCACCCTTGTCGATATTATTATTGATTTCTTCTGGGTCAAACTCGATAGTTCCACCGTTAGTCATTGCGACTGGATCAGTAATCTCAATCACCTTGTCACCAATCTTTTGGCCGTTTTTATTCTTCAAGGTAACCTTAACTTTAGCGACGCCACCAGCGTGAGCAATACGAAAGCCGGTGTAGCCACGTGGGTTAGTCTGGGTTTTCTCAACTGCTACTGGAACATAGTTAAATTCTACGGTGTCAGCAGTCTCAGCTTTGCCGTCGACAGTAACCTTAATGGAGACCTTACCGAAGACACCATTAGTGAGCTGTTGCATGTCGAGAGGGATTTTCTTCGAACCGCTATTAGCTGCACCAGCATTACTTACGTCAACAGTTTCGTTAGCGATAGTAGTGGTAGTACCGTCTTTATCGGTAAGCTTAATTTCGTATTCAATAGTTTTTGACTTGGTGAAATCAATATTGAGTGGTACTTGATTTTCAAGAACCTTGCTATCTGAGGTAGGAGACTTGATAGCAACTGATTGTCCGTTTGGAAGAACGGTGACCTGGACGGTTACTTCGGAAGAAGTAGCTTCCTGGGCGTAAGTTTGATTAGTGAGCGCCAGGCCGCCGAGTAGGGTCAAGCCTGCTATTCCTAATGCGCCGATGATTGATTTTTTGTTCATTTTTCGCCTTTATTATTTTTATTTTTATCTGTGCTTATATCTAAATAATTAACTTAGATTTCTGAGCACGACGCTTTCTAAGTACGATGATAAACCATACTACAGCCGTTGTCAATAGCATAAACAGAATAATTAGAACAAAGATAGGTACAATCAAGACAATCTTGGTAGATTTTTCTTCTTTACCACCAGCCGAGATAGTGGAAGTAATGCGATAGATACCGAAGGCTGGACTGTCCTTCCATTCGAGATCAACATCACGGGTGGTATCTGGTAAGACATCGAAGCCCTTGGTATCTTCAAAGATAGAACCACCGAAGAGTTTTTCAACCTTCATACTGACAGTGGCACGAAAATCGGTATTACCAGTGTTTTCGACGGTAGCAGAGGTACGGATATTACCAGAAACACGAAAACCGTCGAGATGGTATTTGGTGATTTTGGCTTCTTCCCTAGTTTCACCTTCAGTTTTACCGTAGAGAGTTAAGCCAACGCGGGAAACCGTCTTAATACCAGTGGAATTGAGGTCGTCTTTTGGGATGGCTTCGGCGAAGATGACGGCATATTGACCACCGGCAGGAACATCTTGAGGTACGGTGACACGGTATTTGACTACCTTGGTTTCGTTTGGCTGAACCGAGTAGGTGACATCAGATACGTAATTTCCGGAAGCATCTTGAAAGGTAGTCCAACGCGTAATTTGGGTGCGAGAACTTTCCTTCGAGAAGTTTAGTTCATATTTTTCATTGGAAACGGAATATGGAGTAGCATAAACCTTAAAATCAAAGGGATCGGTACCGATATTAGAGACATTAAAGGTGAAGTCGGAAACATCGCCACCCTTGAGATAGACGGTGTTCTTCACTGGGGAAATTTGGATTTGGACTTTTGGTTTTTCAGCTGGTTTTTCGTCGGCATAAGTAGCAGAGGTTTTTACTAAACCGAAGAAGCCGGAGAGACCTAACCCAAAGAGGGCTAGAGTCAAGACACGTTTAAAATTATTTTTCATCAAATACTCCTTTAGAAATCAGATTCGACGCGAGGTGCGGACTTGGTATTAGATTTTTTATTCTCATATTTCTTTGAAACAAGCCAGAAGATAACTGAGAGGATAAAGAGAACGAGTAAGACGATAAGCCAGATAGGGCAAAGAATCACGAGCTTACGAGAAGTATTGTGGGCGCTACCAAAGGTAATGTCTTGCTCGACCCAGAAGATACCGATACCTGGAGATTTTTCCCAAGTTTCTTTGCTGAGACGCTTAGTATTAGGGAGAGTGGTGCGGTAGGTAGGATTTTCTTCGTTAGTATAGACCTCTTCCTTAGAGAAGAATGGGAAGACACGGAGAACGTATTTGACATCCTCATCGGTGTTACCACAGTTTTCGACACGAGAGGTGCCGGAAATTGGTGGGTTGAAGAGAATAAATGGAAGATTGTTTTCCAAAATCTTAGTACAGTGGTTAATCTTACCATCAATATGAGAGTAGATCAACATACCGATACGAGTGACTTCACGAATAGTATTAGATGAATTTTCACTAGAGGCGTTCTCCACCATAATAGAGGCATATTGGCCACCACCTGGAGCATTTTGTGGAACCTTCACGGTGTATTCGATGGTAGTTTCCGAATTTGGATCAAGATGGCCAGTGGTAGTATTAAAAGTAAACCAGTTAGAGATCTTGGTGTAGTCGGATGATGCATCGAAAGTTGGGTCGTAGTTTTCGTTACTAACTGAATATGGCGCAGCATAGATTTTAAAATCAAAGGCGTTAGTGCCGATATTCTGAACACGGAACGTGCCTTGTTTAGTCTCACCTGGCTTTAAAGTGCCAAGTTGCTGAGAAGCAGGAGAAACCTGCATGTGATTGGCTAGACGTTCGGTACCGTTATCTGCGTGGACTGGACGGACGATGCCGAAGAAGAGCGGCAAGGCAACTGCCATACCGAAAATTAGACCTTTAAGTTTTTTCATTTACCTCCTAGTTATATGCTATTTATTATACACGAGCAAAAGCGTAATTCAATGAAAAATTAGCTTATGTGCCCGGATTTTCTGAAACGGTGAGAACTACTACGTCACTGTAATTACCTGGGATTTGAGTGCCGGTGGCAGCGACATGGTAATTTATGTTAGTAGTTTCATCAATCACTTGCTTAGACGTATTAAGGTTCTTGTGAATCGAAGCATCGGTAGCCGTAATCGCCTTATGAGAAATACTACCTACGGAATAGTTCCAGCCAGCTTGAGTGCCATCGAGATTGCCAGCCAGGGCCGGGATAACACTAGTCGAAGTAGTATCATGAACGAGATTAATATTAGAATCCTTATCACGAATATTGATATTGTAACCAGTAACACTGTTCGTCTTCACGCGAATGGAGTTGGTAAGATTTTTAACCTGACCTGGGTTAATCGTATCTGCCACTGTACTAGCGCCAGCCGTGACATTGAGAAAAGAAGCGATGGTGACATTCACATCCAAGCTGTTCTTCTTTTCAATAGCAAAAGTGCTAAGTGGTAAGGCCATCAGCCCACAGGCAGAAGCGACCCCAAGAACGCCGGCTACCTTCCCAATATGTTTCATATTTTGTCCTCTACTTATTTGTATCTAGTATAGTTTAGCATTACCAGAATGTCAAATAAAAATCAGCTCCTTTTCGGGAGCTGATTCATCAGTCAATACGGAATATTAGTTATTCTTGGTAACAGTGTAAACGATAACGTCTTCGTAGGTACCTTGGCGTTGTGCTGAACCTGGTTCGATGCGGTAAGTCATAGCAACGGCTTCAGTTGAAGGACTGCTAGTGTTCTTAACTACGAGAGCGGTTTCATTAGATGCAACCATAGCGGTGTCAACAGCGAGATCACCACCCTTGAGGCTCCAAGTACCAGCACCAGAAGCGGCGGCTTTGATGAAGTCTACACCAGCGACAGGAGAGGAAGGTGCAGTAAAGCTAGTAGAGCGGAGAGAAGTGTCTTCGTCTTTGTCTTTAACGGTGATCTTGAGACCAGTAGCGTTGTTAGTAGCAGCAGTAAGATTAGAAGTGGCAGAACCAACTTCACCTGGGGTTTTATTACCAGCATTAGCGGTAGTATTATCATTTGAAATAGAGATACCCTCTTGAACAGTAACCTTAACGGTGGTTTCTGATTCGTTAGCAGCAAAGGTTGCTAGTGGGAGTGAAGCGACACCGAGTCCAGCTAAGACACCGAAAGTTGCCATGATTTTTGCATATTTAGTCATAATATTTCCTTTATTAAATATTAATTGTTTTTTGTTTTTTACTTGTATTGACCTTCAAGTTACTATTAATTTATCATGCTAATGCTTAGTCGTCAATAGATTTTACTGAAATTTAATTGAGTTTTATTGTGGAAAACTTTTGAGGAAATTTTCAAGCGATTTACAGAGGTAAAAAAGCTTTTCGGGATGGGTGAGATCGCGATAATTACGATTAATTTCGAGCTGCAAAACTTCAATTTTAGTATTACTATGGACGGTTTTGGTGATGCCACCGCCTTTAAACGGATTATTTTCGGCGACTGGTGCTATTCCCTGATTTTTCAGAGCGGTTTTTAAGGATTCGATGGTTTGGATTCTTGCACTTACGCCATCGAGTGAGCCAATTTCGATGGCAAAATCATGATGCGAGGCGGCGCCATGGATATCTAGAACGAGTTGAATTTGATAATTTTTTATTACTTCGAGAAGCTGATGCTTGTAATTTTCCATTTCTGGCTTATTCGAATCGATACCATCAGAATTTTCTTTAATCATGAGAAAGGCGCCGGTTTTTAAAGCCAGATATTTTACAATGGCCTTAGTGTAGCCTTCACGCATCTTAAAATTACCATCTTCTTTAAGAAAATTTACGGTATGCGGGGCAGAAAGCAAAATCGGCGTAGTTCCCCGTTCAAAATGAATTAATTCCGAAGTATTATCACGCTCGAGTTGAAAGATTTGACGCTGAAAATCGGAAAGTTTGACCGGATCGATAGTGTTCATGGTTATATAATAACAGAATGCTATAATAATAACTATGGAAGGCGAATTCATACAGCGCATTGTGCGCGAAGCCGAAGAATTGTTGTCACGAGATTTTACAGTTTACACCAAGGGATCCGAGGGGGATTTGGTGACGGACACAGACTATCTAGTGGAGAGATTTTTGATTGAAAAGATCCAGGCGGAATATCCGGATTTTGCAATTATTAGCGAAGAATTCAATCCGGATGCCGCGACGAATGAGAACTGCTTCATCATTGACCCAATTGATGGGACGAAAAATTTTGCGAACGGTTTGCCACTTTGGGGAATTCAGGTGGCTTGTCGTAAAAACGGGGAGACCATCGCAAGCGTGATTGATTTGCCAGCGCTGAAGGAATTTTATTTTGCCAATGAAAGTGGAGCCTATCTGAATGGAGAGAAAATCTCGGTGCGCGAGGTGCCGATTCTGAATGTATTTTATGCGGTGATTGGCGGAGACGTAATCGAGGCGGCGACCAGAATGCAGAAATACGGGTCGACCCATCGAGTATTCGGCGCAGCCTGTGTGGCTTTTGCGTTTCTGGCGGCAGGAAGAATGCATGGGGTGAGTTTTCGAGCAGAAAACCCCTGGGACTTTGAACCAGGTTTATTTTTGGCTAAGCAAGCCGGGGCGATAGTGAAGAGTGAACCTGGTTTTCATGCGTCCGCGATGAATGAAGAGTTCCTTAGGATTCTTGAAGATGAAACAAGACGTTAATGTGCTATAATTAACAGAGAAGAAACCATAAATTTAAGGAGTATTGATTTTGAATTTGAAGATTGGAATTGTGGGACTACCGAACGTAGGAAAATCAACGCTTTTTAATGCCTTAACCAATGCACATGCTTTGGCGGCGAATTATCCTTTTGCGACGATTGAACCAAATGTCGGGATCGTGCCGGTGCCAGATTCGCGTCTCGATGTTTTAGCCAAAATGTATGAAACCGAAAAAGTAATTCCGGCCACCGTGGAATTTGTCGATATTGCAGGACTAGTGGAAGGCGCTTCTAAGGGTGAAGGTTTGGGTAATAAATTCCTCGCCCATATCCGAGAGTGCCAAATTATTTGTCACGTAGTGCGCGTGTTTAAGAATGACGATATTTTACATGTCTCGAAGGATTCTAATACGGCGGCGGAAGTTGAACCAAAACAAGATATCGAAATTATTCAGACTGAGCTGGAGCTTGCAGATCTCGAGACGCGTGAAAAAGTCGAGGCGAAGCGCAAGAAAAACAAGGAGCAGGAAGAAAAAATTCCCTATCTGACAGAGAAACCGGTGATTTATATGTTCAATGTCGACGAAAACGAGCTGACGAATGAAGCACTAAAAGCAGAGATGCGTGCGCTAGTGGCGCCAAATCAGGCGGTTTTCGTCAATGCAAAACTCGAAGAAGAAATGGTAGGGATGACGCTAGCGGAAAAGAAAGATTTTCTCAGTAGCTATGGCGTGGACCATGACGCCCTGTCGGAACTAATCATTGCGGCTTATGACACCTTGGGTTTGCAATCTTTTCTAACGGCCGGCAAAAAAGAAGTGCGAGCTTGGACTATCAAAAAGGGCGCGACTGCACCAGAGGCGGCTGGTACGATTCATACAGATTTCCAGAGAGGATTCATCGCAGCGAATGTGATGAAATATGATGACCTAGTAGCACTAGGCAGCGAACAAGCGGTGAAAGCCGCCGGAAAACTCGCCACCGTAGGCAAAACTTACGTGATGGAAGACGGCGATATCGTGGAATTTCGCTTCAACGTTAGTAAGTAATCTCTAGAGTCAATTTTGAAATAAAAAATAAAATAAACACCAAAGAGATTCGAAGATTTTAATAATACAAAAATATATTTGGAGCTAAGCCATGATTTTAGGAATTGACGAAGTGGGGCGCGGACCATATGCGGGACCACTAGTGATTGGCGCCTGTATTTTGGGTGACTGGCAAAATTCCGAGAATGCAGAATGGATCGAGAAACTAACTGATTCGAAAAAATTATCGGCCAAGCGTCGCGAAGAACTCTATGTTTTAATTAAAGAAAAGGCTTTAGCGACAGCGACTGGTTGGGTGAGTAGCGCGGAGATAGATGAGGTGGGGCTGAGTGAGGCCTTGAGACTAGCCACCAGGCGAGCGGTGGAGCAAATTCAAAAGACCAAGGTCCCCTTTTCCGAGATTATCATTGATGGCACGATGAATTTTTTGGTGGGGACGAAGCTAGAAAAATACGTCTCCACTCTGAAGAAAGGTGATTTTCTGGTGAAAGAAATTTCGGCCGCTAGTATTCTCGCGAAAGTGGAACGCGATAAATATATGGCGGAATTAGACGCGGTTTATCCAAAATATGGCTTCGGCAAACATGTCGGCTATGGGACGGCGGCGCACCAAAAAGCGATGGAAGAATTTGGTCTTACCCCAGAACATCGCCGTAGTTTTCGCCCGGTTCGAGAAATTGCCGAAAATAAAACTACCACCAAACAACTGGGCGACCAGGGTGAACAAGTCGTAGTAGATTATCTAGAGGCATCTAGTCATGAAATTGTCGCGAGAAATTATAAAACAAAATTATTTGAGGTGGATATTGTTTCCAGGAAGGATAGAGCGCTTTACTTCACCGAGGTAAAATACCGTGGTAGTAATGATTTTGGCGCGGGGTTAGATTTCATCGATAAGAAAAAGCAAGAGAAAATGCATCTGGCGGTAGCGGGTTTCCAGGCGATACATCCAGAGTATGCCGACTTTAGACCGATTTTGGCGGTGGCGGCGGTCGGAAAAGATTTTAAGCTGGAAGAATGGTTCGAGCTGGACGAATAATCGGTAATTCGAGAGATAAAAAATAATCCCTTGCGGGATTATTTTTGTTTTAGGCTTCAGTAGCTTCAGTGGTTTCTGCAGCAGCTTCGACAACTTCTTCTTTCAAAGTGTTGACGGCAGCACGGTCAAAGTCGCGAGCGACGAGACGAGCAGACTTACCTGAGCGGTGGCGGAGGTAAGAGAGGTAGTTGCGGCGAACCTTAGCACGCTTGACTACTTCAATTTTTTCTACCAATGGACTGTGAAGAAGGAAAGATTTTTCAACACCGATACCAGAGGCGATTTTGCGCACAACGATACGAGCAGTGTGAGATTCTTTACGATCAACACGGATTACAACACCTTCGAAAACCTGAAAACGGAACTTGTCGCCTTCTTTGATTTTCTGGGTAACCTTTACAGTATCACCAGAGCGAACATCGACAACAGCTTTCTTTTTCTGAGCGTCAGCAATATTTTTCAAGATTTGAAAACTCATATTTTACCTTTATTATTTAGAAACTTGGTTTATTTTAACATAGTTTTAGAGAAAATGGAAGAGGTCAGAGCTGACACTGATACTTAGTAGCATCAGTTGGCTCGTAAGTGTCTAGAGTGAGAATAGCATCTTGGAGATTTTTTGGCAAATTATCGCACTTTTCTTTCGATTCCGTAGCGAACGGTGCGACATACTTCCAAGAACCACCAGGGAGGTCGCGCTCGTAAATATCCGTCGAGACCGCGCCAGAATAAATGGTACGATTCGGATTGAGCGGATTGGGATCATTTGGATTATTTTCGGTTTTCACACGACTAAGTTTGGCATAAACCTTGGTGCCGTCGGAATTTGTGACAATACGGCCACCAGTAATCGTGTAATTATCGCCAACCGTAGTGACGAGTTGATTAAAATTAATATTCAAATCATTCCACTTGACGATTTGTGGCTTACGATCGGAGGGGGTTTTCTCGTTTTTATCACCAGTATCAGAACCATCGGACTTTGGATCAGAACTTACCACCTTGGTTTTAGTGGCGGATTCATATTGCGCGATAATTTCGTCGCTATGCTTTAAATCGTTTTGAAAATTAGCAATGAGCTTGGAATTTTTGGCATTGCTAGCACCCATGGCGATAAAAGCATAGAGCGAAAGACCAGCGAAAAAGACGGCCAAAATCGAAGCAACCAGGGCAATTGGTTCGGCATTATTCTTTTTCTTTTCACGAAGCTCACTGGAATTATCAATACTTTCAAGCAATTCTGGTGGTGTACCATAAGGGGTGGTCGGTTCGACAAAATCACTTTCGGGGGTCGGTGCTTCCTCGGGAGTGTCCGGCACAAAAGGACGCGAAAAGATGTCGTCGGCGGAGGTATGACTAATTGAAGCCTGATTCTGAGATTCTGTTGCTTGGGGATTGAATTTTAGTTCTTCTGACATAGTTTTCCTTAAATTACACGCGAGACTTCATCGAGAGTGGTTTCACCACGAAGACAAGCGAAAATACCTTTTTGTTCAAGAGTGATAAGCCCAGCTTTTTGGGCGGTTTTTTCGATGAGGTCAGTATTAATATCTTCGACGTCGCCGCGAATGAATTTTTGGACCTCTTCCGTGACGATTAATTGTTCCATAATTACTTTACGACCGCTGTAACCGAATGGATCTTCGATACCAGTAGGCACCGCTTGATAAAGTACAAAATTATTCGGATCAAAGGTGAAGCCGAGTTGTTCATTAATCACTTCGTCCGAGAGATTCGAGAGAACATTCAAGACATATTTGCGAGTAGCCTCATCTGGTTGATAAGATTTTTTATTTTCGGAAAGCACACGCACCAGACGCTGCGCCATCACCATACGGATAGAACTCGAGAAGATTGGATTGGTACCGATAAGGTCGATCATACGAGAGAAAGCGGCGGCCGTGGAATTGGCATGGAAGGAACTCAGCACCAAGTGACCAGTGATCGAAGCCTGAATGGCAGTCTTCGCGGTGTCGGCATCGCGAATCTCACCCACCATCACGACATCTGGGTCGAGACGCAGAATACTACGTAGACCATCCGCGAAAGAACCGCCCTGGGTGGTATTGACCGGAATCTGCGAGACACCAGAGATACCATATTCGATCGGATCCTCGAGAGTAATAATCTTGCGATCGGTACTATTTAGAGCGTTTAGCATAGAGTAAAGCGTGGTAGATTTACCAGAACCGGTCGGACCGACCATGAGGACGAGACCGCGCGGATGCGAAACCACATCATGGATGGCGGTAAGCTCAGATTCAGAAAGACCCAAGAGATCGAGATTGAGCAAAGATTCATCAAAGTTGAAGAGACGAAGTACAGCATCCTGACCATACATAGTTGGCACAGTTTCGACACGGATGTTTAGGAGATGCGAAGAGCCATCGCGGAAAATATCTTTTTGCATATGGCCAGATTGTGGGGTGGTGGCAGCAGAAGAAACCCCCGCGCGCGAGCCAAGCTCACCCATAAAGACACGATAGCGGTCACGCTCGATATTGGCGACTGGGTGCAAAATACCATCAACGCGCATACGAATACGAATATTGTCACGCAGATTTTCGATATGAATATCGGAAGCGCCGAGTTTGTCCGCCTGATCGAGCAAGAAATCGAAGACCTTGTCAGTACCGACAGAGTTCAAGGTTTGAGAAACCGAAGCGATAGTCTCAGAATCACCTTCGCTGGCAATTTTAATATCGTCATAATGCACTTCTTTCGGTGGATCGTAGCGCAACATCATGGCCTGATAACCGCTATTCGAAATCAAGAAGAAATCGACGCCGTCACCATTAACATTAAAGCGATCAGTGAGCTCCTTAATCGTACTACGTGGAGTTTGAGAGGTGACGAGGAATTGATAAGGTTCCCCGGCGCCACCTTTTTGCAGAGGCAGAACGTAGTCGCTATGCATTTTGGCAATATCAATTAGGCCGAACACCAGAGGTAGACGCTCTTCGAGTGGGCGCATATCGAGGTATGGGATATTAAGGGTCAGCGAACGGCGAGAGGTGGCCTCTTCCTCATTTTCACGTCTGGCTGCCTGGATTTGTGCTTCATTCATTTGCTTAATTATAACATAAGCAGGTTCAAAATTTTAGGCGGATTAACAGATTAGACAAGGGGTGGATAATCAGTTATAATATATTTGACTTGTTTGACAAGAGTAACTTAAAATTGACATTTTTTCTAAGGAGGGGAACATGAAAAAGAAAGATACTGACCTGGTAGATTTTAATGCCGACCTAAACAAACTGATTGACCACGAAAAAGAAATGGTGAATCAAATGCAAGCTTTTCTCTATTATACGGACGGCTTGTATCAAAAATTGAGGACGCTGGACGATAATTATCATTCTGCGCTGCACATGAAAGATGTTTACGAACCGGATGAGCAAAAAGCTTACGAGGAATTAAGTGGCTGTATGCAGGTGATTTATTACACGGTGCCGCGACTAAAACAGAGCCTCGGAAAAGTAAAGGATTCAATTAATTTCATTCGCCAAGTAATTCGACCAGATCATTTTTTGAATTATTGGATCTTGATCGGAGAGGATTTGACCGCTGCGGTGAAGTTATTTCTGGATTATGACTATTTTTTGGCGAAGGCGCTGAATATTGAGTTAATTCATAATGCAGTACTGGTTTATTCTTCCAAGTTGGCACAGCGTGAAGGCGAAATTATTGATGCGGAGACTGAGCGAGAGTGGGTTGATATAAGTA
>ERZ773250.430-NODE-430-length-25037-cov-9.199944_pt1 | contig 25037 bp, 20 predicted proteins | sample MGYA00511258_ERZ773250 | MGnify/ENA primary metagenome ERZ773250 (study PRJEB29015, sample SAMEA2738164) | human oral metagenome | biome: human oral; feature: human-associated habitat; material: saliva | place: China | collected 2187 ... | reverse complement strand
GCGCTGGCCTACGCCTACGACATCGTCTGCAACGGCAACGAGATCGGCGGCGGCTCCATCCGTATCCACCGCCGTGACATTCAGAACCGTGTGTTCAACGTCATGGGCATCGGCGAGGAGGAAGCCCAGACGCAGTTCGGCTTCCTGCTGGACGCCTTCAAGTACGGCGCCCCGCCGCACGGCGGCGTCGCTTTCGGCTGGGACCGCATCGTCTCCCTGCTGACGAAGTCCGACTCGATCCGCGACGTCATCGCCTTCCCGAAGTCCGGCGGCGGTTACGATCCGCTGACCGAGGCTCCGGCCCCGATCACGCCCGCGCAGCGTAAGGAAGCTGGCGTCGACGCGAAGCCGAAGAAGCGCGGCGAGGAAGCATCCGAGGAATCCGAGAAGTGATTTCTGTGCCGTGACCTTGTCCACGGAACCCCCATCGGTTACCCACCGGTGGGGGTTTCGTGCACAATGGGTACATGTCGTACGTCGAGATGCACCCCGAGAATCCGCAGGCACGTTTGGTCAACACGGTCGTTGACCTGCTGGAACGCGGCGGCACGATCGCGCTGCCCACCGACTCCGGCTACGCGATCGCCACGAAGGCGGGCAACAAGGCGGGTATGGACACGATCCGTGCCATCCGTAAGCTCGATGACAAGCACAACTTCTCACTGCTGTGCCACTCGTTTGCCCAGCTGGGTGAGCTTGTCATCATCGATAATCACGAGTTCCGCACCATGAAGGCGCTGACCCCCGGACCATACACGTTTATCCTGCGGGGGACCAAGGAGGTCCCGCGCATCATGCTCAACAAGAAGAAGCACACGGTGGGCGTGCGCATCCCCGATCACGTGATTACGCAGGCAATCGTCGAGGCGCTGGGCGAGCCCCTGGCATGCTCGACGCTCATCATGCCGGGTGAGGAGGAGCCGCTGACGGACGGCTTCGACGTGGATGATCGCATCGGGCACCAGGTCGACCTGGTGGTCGTGGGTCCCGTGGGCGTCGCTGAGCCGACCACGGTCATCGACTTCGCTGGTGGGGACGCTGTCGTCGCGCGCGTCGGCGCGGGCGACATCTCGCTTTTCGACTGATCTCGTGGCGTTTGAGCGAACGTCTTTTTCGCGCACGGGTTTTTGTCGGCTGCGCCCGGAGGCGTCAGACGGGATCTATCGTTACGCTGATGGGCTCCCCATCGTCGGGCCTCGGCTTGTCATTGATGGAGTCGACGCCGTACGCGTGACCTTCCAGTGGGGAGCCCAGACCGCTGCGCACTGCTACGTCGTCCTCAACACGATCACTGATCGGGCGCGTGAACACCTCGATGATTTTCGCATGTCGGAAGGGCCGGGGCGGGCGGATGCTCGGGCGCTCGTGTGCGCGCTTCCTGCGGATGCGATCCTCAGCTATCAAAGGGTCGTTGTGGGTCCGTGGGGCCTCGACCCCGGGGCGCGTACGGACACGGGGGAATGGATTCGTTTCCTTGGGGATGCGGGTCCTGATGAATCGAATCCCTTGAGAGTTGTGAATGGACGAGGCGCTGCCGCCTCACTCTTCGTTGGGCCCGATGCGCGGGTGGTGTGGCCATCGGAGGATCTGGCGGCACCTCAGATGTGTGCGCCGCGAGAGAGCGAGATTGGCACGCACGTCAGTGCCCGGCTCGGGCACACGCGCCAGCGCCGGGTCGTGATGCATGACGGCGAGGCGGACCCAACGTGCACGCTCATCCTCTTCGACGGTGAGATCTGGCGAGGTAACGGCGTGGGCTGGCTGACCCGGCGCTATCCCGGCCTGCGGATCGTGACGATCGACGCGGGGGATCTGGGCGAGCGCGAGGCGGAGTTGACCGATGCGGATCGCGTCGCTGCTCTGCTGCGGGCAGTGTGCGATGAGGCGGGGGCGGCGCCCGTGATGGTCGCCGGCCAGTCCTACGGCGGTCTTGCTGCACTCGAGGCCGCTGTGCGATCGGCTGTACCCGTCGACGAAGTTGTCGCTCAATCGCCGTCTCTGTGGTGGGGAGGGGAACAACGAGGAGTCGGCGAAGGCGCGCTGATGGGCGACCTTCGCGCCGGGCAGGTTCGGCCGCGCCAGGGGGTGCGGCTACGGCTGCAGGTGGGCACGTTGGAAGAGACGATGTGTCCTGTGGTGGATGACTGCGCCGAACTGCTACGGCGCCTGGGCGTAGCGGTTGAACTTGACCACTATCGCAGCGGGCACGATGTGGCATGGTGGCGCGAAGGCCTCGTGCGGCCCTTGATGAATGGGACTCTCTCACATGCTGACCAGGAATGAGACATCCCAGGTGAATACACAGTCTTTCGCGCCATCGTCGGCGTCGCTTTGACGGCTCTCGCTCTGGGAGCATGCTCGTCCACCCAGCCCGCCCCGGCCTCGTCTCCCGAGGCCTCCGCGACGTCCGAGACCTCCGCGACGCGCACTGTCACCGATGCGTCCGGCCAGGAAGTGACCCTGCCGTCGCACCCCAGCCGCGTCGTCACGCTCTCTGAGCCGACGACCGACAATGCACTCGCCCTGGGCGTGACCCCGATCGGCGTCGTCTCGGGCCGCGGCCAGCAGACGGTCGCCAACTACCTTGTCGATCGTGCGGGTGACATCCCGATTCTGGGTTCCATTGGTACTCCCAACCTCGAAGCCATCGGTGCCGCGCACCCGGATCTCATCCTCGTTGACGGCACATCGGTGAAGAACAATGATACCGAGACGCTGACCGCGCTGGCTCAGATCGCGCCCGTCTTCTTCACGACGCAAAAGGGTGGCGACTGGCGCGAGACCTTCACCCTGACGGCCGACGCGCTCGGCGTTGCCGACCAGGCGCAGGCCAAGCTCGCGGAATTCGATCAGCACGTTGCCTCCGTGAGCGCCCGCTTGAAGGATGCCGGCTACCTCGATCAGACCTACTCGGTGGTGCGTTGGCAGGGCGACAGCGCCGGCCTCATCCTTAAGGAGCTGCCCGCCGGCCAGGCTCTCACCGCGCTCGGCATGAAGCGTCCCGCGAACCAGGATCGTGATGGCGAGGGCCACTCCGAGCCCGTCTCGCTGGAAAACATTGATCAGATCGACGCTGACTGGATCTTCTTCGGCACCCTGGGTAAGTCCTCGGTGAACAACCCCTCCGCCGGTGGCAACACGGGTGTCGAGGCCTCGGCCGCCGCCCTGGAAGAGGCCAAGAGCACCGTCGGTTTTGACTCCCTCGGTGCTGTGAAGGCGAACCACGTGATCCCCGTCGACGGTTCCCTGTGGACGTCCACCGGTGGATACCTCCTCATGGACGGCATCATCTCGAGCATCGAAGCCCAGTTCGTCCCGGCCTCCTAACGTTGATGGCTAAACGATCCGGGTCGATGACCTGACATGACGACACGTCGCATCACCAGCGTCGCCATTGCTTGTGCAGTGGCGACGCTGGTGCTTGCCCTCGTCGCCCTCGCCTCCCTCGCCTTCGGTTCGCGTCAGATCGCTCCCGACGTGGTGTGGGACGCGCTAGTGCACGGCGGCGTCAGTCAGGACGCGCAGGTGGTGACGCAGCTGCGTGTTCCGCGCACGCTCGCCGCGCTCGTGATCGGCGGGGCGCTGGGGCTGGCGGGATCCATCATGCAGGCAATGACTCGTAATCCTCTCGCAGATCCCGGTGTGCTTGGCATCAACGCAGGAGCGGCCTTTCTCGTTGTGACCGTCACGGCTGCGAGCGGCGTCGCCACTCGCACAGCGACGCTGGGGGCCTCGCTCATCGGTGCGGGAGTTGCTGCTGGACTCGTCTTCGCTCTTTCGGGTAGCGGGGGAGGCTCTCGATCGCGCCTCGCTCTGGCGGGCATTGCCGTATCGGCTGCTCTCGCCTCACTCACCCAGGCTGTTCTCGCTGCGAATCAGTTCGCGTTCAACGAATTTCGATACTGGGCATCGGGATCATTGGAAGGCATCGATATGGCCTCGGTGGCCAGCGCGGGTGCAGTCATCGCCGGTGGCACCGTGGTTGCCCTACTCATCACTTCCGCACTGGGTGTCCTTGCACTCGGCGATGACGCCGCGGTGAGCCTCGGAGTGCGCGTGCGACTCATCCGCGTTCTCGGGGTTGTCGCCGTGACGGCGCTGGCCGGGGGAGCGACTGCCCTGGGAGGCCCCCTCACGTTCGTCGGCCTCGCGGTCCCGCTGATGGTGCGACGCATCGTCGGAGCCCGGCAGGGTGCCATTGCCCTTTGGTCTATCGTGGTCGGCGCTGCCTGGGTGTGCGGTGCTGACGTTGTCTCACGCCTCGTGCTCGCACCATCCGAGGTGCCCGTGGGCGTCATTGTCGCTTTGATCGGCGCTCCGTTCTTCATCTTGGGGGCGCGTGGAAAGGGCATGTCATGACGCCAGCTCCGTCGCGCTACAAGACCGTTTCGCTACGCCGGCTATCGGTGCGCGTGCACCGGCGCAGCGCAGTCGTCGTGGTCATCGGTTTCATTCTCCTCGCCGCGTTAGCCGTTTATTCGCTGACTCTGGGGGACTATGGGCTCAGTGCCGCCGATTCGTTCCGTCGTCTTCTGGGAGACGGTGGGCCTCGGGACGATTTTCTTGGGGTCTACTTTGTCCAGTCGGTGCGCCTGCCGCGCATGCTCGCAGCGATTGGCGTCGGCGTAGCGCTTGGGATTGCCGGGCGTATCTTCCAGACGATCTCGGGTAATCCGCTCGGTAGCCCCGACATCGTCGGTCTGTCGACGGGCTGTGCGACCGGCGCTCTGATCGCGATCATCGTTCTGGGCTCGAGCCCCACTGTCACTGGTGTTGGTGCGTTGCTTGGAGGACTCGTTTCGGGTGCGATCATCCTTGCGTGCGCGGGTGGCATGCGAGTTACGGGTATTCGTGTCGTCCTCGTGGGCATTGGCTGCTCGGCGGCGTTGCGTGCTGTCAATTCGCTGCTCATCGTCAAGGCTCCGCTGGAAGCAGCACAGCGTGCGCAGCTGTGGAGCGCCGGCTCATTCTCCGGCGTTACTCTCGCGCGTCTGATGCCTCTGCTGACTGTGATTGGCGCTGTCGTTGTGGTGTGTGCCGTTTCCGCGGTGCCACTCGGGCTTGTCGCGATGGGCGACGATGTGGCGACGGGCCTCGGCGTGAGAGTGCATCGCACCCGCGTACTCCTTGTCGTCGTCGCGATCCTACTCGTCGCATCCGCGACATCGGTGGCGGGGCCGGTCGCCTTCGTTGCTCTCGCCGCTCCCCATGTCGCGCATCGGCTGTGCGGCGGCGGGGGAGTCGGATTCACATCCTCTGCTCTCGTCGGAGCCTTGCTTGTGCTGGTCTCAGACGTGTGCGCACAGAGGCTCGTCGCTCCGGCCGAGCTTCCCGTCGGTGTCGTGACGGGCGTCGTTGGGGGCGTATATCTTCTCTGGTTGTTGATTCGTGAGGTGAGATCGTGAGTGAGTCTGCTGTGAGCCGTGGGCTGAGTGCTCGAGACATTGTTGTCGGCTATGGGAAAAATGAGCCGATCCTCGAGGGGCTTTCGCTCGATGTTCTGCCAGGAGAACTGACCGTCATTGTTGGACCGAACGCCTGCGGCAAGTCGACGCTTCTGCGTTCGCTAGCCCGAGTGCTTGGCGTGCGACGCGGTGTGGTCGAGTTGGATGGGCGAAGCGTTACTGATATGAATCAGAAGGCTCTTGCGCGTCGACTGGGTTTGCTTGCTCAGTCGTCGGTCGCTCCGGGCGACATGTTTGTCGAGGATCTGGTTGCTCGCGGCCGCTATCCCTATCAGTCGGTTCTCCATCAGTGGAGTGATGAGGACGACGAGGCGGTGGCTCGCGCGATGAAGGATGCGGGTGTCGCGGACCTGGTGGGGCGTCGAGTCGGCGAACTGTCGGGTGGACAGCGTCAGCGCGTGTGGATCGCGATGTCGCTCGCCCAAGCGACGGATATTCTGCTCCTTGATGAGCCAACGACGTATCTTGACCTCAACCACCAGTTGGAGGTCCTGCGTTTGGCGCAGCGCCTCCATAGGGACGGTGTGACGGTCGTTGCGGTACTGCATGACCTGCATCTGGCCTTCCGCTACGCAACGCACCTTGTGTTCATGAAGGATGGTGAGGTTGTGGCCCAGGGGGGCACCGCGTGACGTTGTGACGGCAGAACTGATCGAACGCGTTTTCAGCGTGCCCTGCAGGATCATCGACGACCCAGAAACCGAATCGCCACTGGTGATTCCGGTGCGATGACCCGGGCGTTGTGATCCCCAATGTCTCAAATCGTGACCGGTGGGTCATGTCGCACCATGATTGTTGGATAACATAATTCACACGAAGTTGATGGAAGCCTGATATTTCCAGACAAAACCGTGTTTTGACTGCATGTTCCGGTAATTTCCTTGTTGTTCGCAATTACGGAATGGACATCAGGCAATAATATGGTTCCTGTAGCTGGTGGTTACTCAGACACTGACATATTGATTTTGGGCCTGGTGACGCCGATTAGCGCACGACATCCCGTCGAGACAGAGAAGGATACAGATGACGACACAGATGCGATCGTACGGTAGAGGACTGCGTATGCCTCTGCTGGCTCTGACCGCGTCTGCTTCCATCGTCGGTGGAGTGTTTGTCGCTGCTCAGCCGGCATACAGTGTTGACGGAGTTGTCGGCGTGAGTGGACAGTGCCTGACTGCTGCTGACGAGGGCGCATCCATCGTTGTTTCGTCGGTTGTTCCTGTCGGTTCCCCGCTGCATGTGGCGGGTTCCGGCTGGGGTGCTACTTCTGAAACTTTGCACGGCTTTGTCATCGTTACGCTCGACGATGGGCAGGAAGTTCGCCCCGACGGTGTCACTCTTCCCGCCTGGGTTCCCGCGTCTGTCGTTCGTAATAAGACCGCCTGGAGCGTCGCTGAAGTGTCGACCACTGGCACCTTTAGCGCCGATATTGAGCTGCTGTCGACGTGGGTGGTTGGATCCGAACACTCGATCATGATCGCTGATGGCGTGACCGGCACCTATGCGCAGGTGTCTGTGACGGTCGTAGAAGCCGATGCGCAGGCGCATGCGTGCTCGCTGACACCGACGGATGAGCCGTCGGCAGAGCCTGTTGGCCATGCGACTTCTGACGTAGTCACCGATGGGCCTATGGAGTCTCCGGCTGATGATGCTGTTGACAACGCCGCTAAGCCCGTTGTTGATCTGACGGATGATACTTCCAGTGATGCTGGTAGTGACGCGTCGGCCAGTGCTCCCCCCAACGCGCCGGTCCCCCGTACCACCCCCTCGGCTGATGCCTCGGATGACGCCTCGCGCTCGTCGGCGACCCCGACGCCCTCCGCCTCGGCATCGTCCGCGTCTTCCTCCGGGGGTAATGGTTCGTCTTCTGCTTCTGGCGGTACCGGCTCGAATGCCGATGCCCCGTCTCCCTCCGCGTCTGCGGATCGGGAGAGCGTGTCCGCTTCGCAGATTGGCCCCAAGGCTCATTCGGAGCAGCAGGCCAAGAATCAGGCTGTTCGTGAGCAGGAGTCTCGTCTTAATGGCTGGATCCTTGCGGGTGGCGGTCTCCTCGCCCTCCTTGGGGCGATTGTGATGGTCAGCATTGTTCGCCGCTCGCACGGACTGCTGCGCTAAAGCTCGCACACCTGGGGCAATGCGCTGGGAATGTGTGCATTAACCACATGGTGTGTGTTGGGATTTAGCATTCATGCGTCACGCCTGTTACTCTCGATCCAGTACAATAGCTTCTGCGGATTTAGTCACTAAGGAGAACGGTATGCAGCACGGACGCGCATCGTCTGCTGTTGTCGCTCGGAGGTTCGTTGGGCGCAGCCGAACCATGAGCCTGCTCATGGCGCTGTTCCTGTTTGCGGGCATCGGTCTCGCGATCCCCGGTTTTTCCGCGCACGCGGATGACGCCCCGCGTTACGGCGTGTTTGAAGGTGGCATGCTCCGCGCAGCCATGTCGGAGAATTCCGACTTCGCTGCCGAACACGTCAAGACCGGATTTTGGGGACTGATCCTGGATCACGGCCAGGTCACGCCTCTGCAGCGTCCGACTTTTACCCGTAACAATGAGTCCGTGACCGCGAACGACCCCGATCTGTGGGCTGCTGCCTCGCTTGATGATCCTACGCTCATGACGGCGATTCCCAATGGCACGAACAATGTCGAGGGGATTAAGTGGACGGCCGGAACCGTACACACGGTCACTCTTGTGATGTACCGCAGTGACTCCTCCGGAGTTGAGCCCAACCCGGCCACGTATACGGTGATGGTGAATAGTCCGTACGTCGACAACATCGACGATCCGACGCCCGCTCCCACCGCGGACCCGACGGCTGCCCCCACCGATGATCCGACGACATCGCCTGCCCGCACGGACGAGCCTGCCCCCACGGCGGAACCCGAGCCCGCTCCGACGGTCGAGCCGACCGCTGATCCCGCTCCGACGCCCGCTCCGGACCCGGTGGTTGAGCCAACGACGGAGCCTTCCGCCGCTCCCGCACCGCTGCCTGACGATCCGCAGCTGCCGGCCGTGCGTCCCACGCCGACTCCTTCCGAGAGCGTGTCCCCGACGCCCGGCCCGTCCGCGTCTGCGACTTCTTCACAGCCGTCCGAGAGCCCTGTGTCGCCCATTACTGACGAGTCTCAGCTGACCGACTCGAACAAGGGAGGCGTGAGCGCCGCCTTCACGGCCGGCCAGCTGACCATCAACGTGCCGTCGGAGAAGGCTGCTGCAGGCGACTGGGTAAGTGCCAACATTATGCAGACCGGCGAGGGCCGTTGGCTGCAGGTTGAGGCCTCCAACAAGGTCACCATGGACCTCACGGGTCTGCCGACTGGCGAGTACAAGGTCGTTGTTGCAAACCGCTCGCACGAGCTTGTCGGATGGGCCGAATTCAAGGTTGCTTCCGCCGTGGGCGCAGCGGCGAACGGTTCGTCGGTCGACGCATCGGGTGCCGTGAAGCTTCACGCGGAGATGCTGTCCTCCTCGCTCGCTGGCGATGAGTCCGAGGGACTTAACGGATACCTGCTCGGCGCTGGTGCCTGCATGCTGATCCTCGGCGGCCTCGTGGTTGTCCAGGTTCTCTCCGGTCCTAAGATTGGCTCCGCCTCGAATGGAGTCACTCTGTCCTAAGCTAGGTTTCATGGATCTGTTTGATTCTGAATCTGTCGACGAGTCGGGCGTGCCTGCTTTCAACGCGGGCGCGCCCCTCGCCGTTCGTATGCGCCCGACGACCCTCGAAGAGGTAGTCGGTCAGTCTCACCTGCTTGGCGAGGGGGCGCCGCTGCGCCGCCTCCTGTCGCCTGGTTCGAGTGATGGTGTCGCCGTTTCTTCCGTGGTGCTGTGGGGTCCGCCCGGAACGGGTAAGACGACCCTCGCCTATCTGATTGCGCGTGCGTCAGGGCGACGTTTTATTGAGCTGTCGGCAGTTTCCTCCGGTGTGAGCGACGTCCGGCGCGTGGTTGATGATGCGCGTCGAACCCTTGCTGGCGGGGGAGAGGAAACGATTCTGTTCGTCGACGAGGTGCATCGCTTTTCTAAGTCGCAGCAGGATTCGCTGCTTCCGGCGGTTGAGAATCGCTGGGTGGTGCTCGTTGCGGCGACGACGGAGAATCCGTCCTTCTCGGTTATTTCGCCGCTGCTCTCGCGCTCGCTCCTGCTGACGCTTCGGCCCCTGGATTCGGACGCGATCGAGGGACTGATTCGCCGCGCGCTGGCGGATGATCGTGGTCTCGCGGGGCGCTTCTTAATCACAGACGAGGCCGTGGCTGGCCTCGTGCGTCTGGCGGGATCGGACGCGCGAAAGTCACTCACTCTCCTCGAGGCGGCGGCGGGCGTAGCCAGTGATGATGGTTCTGGCGAGATCACTGTCGCGAGCGTTGAGGCAGCAGCGAATCAAGCGCTGGTTCGGTGGAGCAAGGATCAGCACTACGATGTCGCGAGTGCGTTCATTAAGTCGATGCGCGGGTCTGATGTGGACGCCTCGCTTCACTATCTTGCCCGAATGATCGAGGCCGGGGAAGACCCACGCTTTATCGCGAGGCGCATCATGATTGCCGCCTCTGAGGAAATCGGGATGGCAGCCCCCGAGGTGCTCACCACCTGCGTGAGCGTCGCACAGGGCGTCGCGCTTATTGGCATGCCTGAGGCGCGTCTGCTCCTCGCTCAGGCTGTCGTCGCTGTGGCGACTGCGCCGAAGTCGAACGCGACCTATCTGGCGATTGACCGCGCCATCGCGGATGTTCGCGCTGGGCGTGGGGGAGCGGTGCCCGAACATTTGCGCGACGCGCACTACGCCGGCGCGAAGACTCTGGGCCATGGTGACGGGTACCTCTACGCGCACGATCAGCCCCACCATGTCGCGGCTCAGCAGTACCTGCCGGACGACTTGGAGGGCACGCAGTACTACGTGCCGACGGAAAACGGACATGAGGCGATGCTCACGAAGCGGCTCGGTGTGATTCGCAATCTGCTGAAAAGACGCTAGGATAGAACAGTTGTCCGCACCAGCGGGCACCTGGGGCCTTAGCCGACGGATCGGATCGATCCTGGAGTTGGCCCCATGCCGGGATCCCCGGCATGACATGAGAAACAGGAAGAAGAAACATGGCAACGAATCGTTCCCGCAAGCAGGTGCGCGAGTCCCGCGCCCTCGGTCTGGCTCTGACCCCCAAGGCCGTTCGCTACTTCGAGAAGCGCCCCTACGGCCCCGGTGAGCACGGCCGCACCCGCCGCCGCCAGGACTCCGACTACGCCGTTCGTCTGAAGGAAAAGCAGCGTCTGCGCGCCCAGTACGGCATCCGTGAGTCGCAGCTGCGCAGCGCCTTCGAAGAGGCCCGTCGCACCGCCGGCCTGACCGGTGAGAACCTGGTCGAGCTGCTCGAGATGCGTCTCGACGCCCTTGTCCTGCGCGCTGGCTTCGCCCGCACCATCCAGCAGGCCCGCCAGTTCGTGGTGCACCGTCACATCCTCGTTGACGGCAAGATCGTCGACCGTCCCTCGTTCCGCGTGAAGCCCGGCCAGACCCTGCAGGTCAAGCCGAAGTCGCAGACCACGGTTCCCTTCGAGATTGCCGCTGAGGGTATTCACCGCGACGTGCTGCCCGCCGTCCCCGAGTACCTGGATGTCGAGCTGTCCCGCCTCAAGGCGACCCTGGTGCGTCGTCCCAAGCGCGCTGAGGTCCCCGTGACCGTCGACGTCCAGATGGTCGTCGAGCACTACTCGCGCTGACACTAGTCAACTCTGCGCCCCCGAGCGTTGCTCGGGGGCGCGGTTTTTTCTTATATTCCACTGTCCGCTTACGCGTGCCGATGTGCCGTGAGCGGTACCAACCGTCTAACATGGGGAACTATGCGTACGTCTGAAATCCGCACCCGCTGGCTCGACTACTTCGAGAAGCAGGGTCATGAGATTCGTCCTTCCGTTTCTCTCGTCTCTCCGGAGCCCTCGATTCTGTTTACGATCGCGGGCATGGTTCCGTTCATCCCCTACATCACGGGCGTTGAGCCTGCGCCGTGGCCGCGCGCCGCGTCGGTGCAGAAGTGCATCCGCACGAACGACATTGACAATGTCGGTAAGACGACCCGTCACGGCACGTTCTTCCAGATGAACGGCAACTTCTCCTTCGGCGATTACTTCAAGGAAGGTGCGATCAACTATGCGTGGGAGCTGCTGACCGGTTCGCGCGACGAGGGCAAGTACGGCCTTGACGGCGATCGTTTCTGGGTGACGCTGTGGGATCAGGACACGGAGGCTTTCGATGTGCTGACCAAGCAGATCGGTATGGACCCCAAGCACATCGTCCGCCTTCCTCGCGAGGAGAACTTCTGGGACACCGGCCAGCCTGGCCCCGCGGGTCCCTGCGCTGAGTGGCACTACGACCGCGGTCCCGAATACGGCCCCGAGGCTGCGGGTGGTACCGTCGACCCGGGTGGCGACCGCTACCTCGAGGTGTGGAACCTGGTCTTCGACCAGTACATGCGCGGTGAGGGCTCCGGCAAGGACTACCCGCTGCTGGGCGAGCTCGACCAGAAGGCGATCGATACAGGTGCCGGTCTGGAGCGTCTGGCCTTCGTCATGCAGGACAAGCCCAACATGTACGAGATTGACGAGGTATTCCCCGTCATTGAGGCCGCCATGCAGATGAGCGGTAAGCGTTACGGCCTGGGCGCTGTGGGTCCCGAGGCCGGTGCCGCTTACGATGACGACGTGCGTATGCGCGTCGTGGCCGACCACGTGCGGTCCTCCCTGATGCTCATTGGAGACGGGGTGCGTCCTGGCAACGATGGTCGCGGCTACGTGCTGCGCCGCCTGATCCGTCGCGCGGTTCGCTCGATGCGTCTGCTCGGCGTCGACGAGGCGACGATGCCCACGCTGCTCACGGCATCGAAGGACGCGATGAAGGCGTCGTACCCCGAGCTGGAGACCAACTGGAAGACGATCTCCGAGGTCGCTTACGCGGAGGAAGATGCATTCCGCCGCACCCTCAGCGCAGGTACGACGATCCTGGACGCCGCAGTTGCGACGGCCAAGGAATCGAAGGGTACTCCCGTCATTTCGGGCGCGTCGGCGTTCTCGCTGCACGACACCTACGGATTCCCGATCGATCTGACCCTCGAGATGGCCGCCGAGCAGGGCGTGTCCGTCGACGAGGAGGGCTTCCGCACTCTGATGGCCGAGCAGAAGGAACGCGCACGCGCCGACGCTCGCTCGAAGAAGACCGGGCACACCGATGTTCGCGTCTTCCATGACATTGAGAAGGCGATGGGGGGCGGCTCGACGTTCCTGGGCTACACGGAGCAGGCCGCCGAGGCCACTGTTGAGGCTCTGCTCGTCGACGGTGTGCCGGCTCCCGCTGCCACGGCGCCCGCCGACGTTGAGGTCATCCTCGACCGCACTCCGTTCTACGCCGAGATGGGTGGCCAGCTCGCCGACCACGGCACCATTCGCCTCGCCGGCGGCGGTGTCGTGGAGGTCCACGACGTCCAGGCTCCGATCCGTGGTCTGAGCGTTCACCGCGGCACCTTGACCGAAGGCGGCATGACGGTCGGCGAGAAGGCGTACGCCGAGATCGACGGTCAGCGTCGCCTCGCCATCGCGCGCGCTCACACCGCCACGCACATGGTCTACGCGGGCCTGCGTAACGTCGTGTCGAAGGATGCGACCCAGGCGGGCTCCGAGAACTCGCCGTCGCGCCTGCGCTTCGACTTCCGCCACGGGTCCGCTCTTGAGGGCTCGCAGCTCAGCGACATCGAGGCACTAGTGAACGAAAAGCTCGCCGAGGATCTGGCCGTGACCACCGAGGTCATGAGCATCGATGCCGCGCGTGAAACTGGCGCGATCGCACTGTTCGGTGAAAAGTACGGTTCCGAGGTCCGCGTCGTTACTATCGGTGATGGGTTCGACCGTGAGCTCTGCGGTGGCACTCACGTTCCCACGACCGGTCACATTGGCCGCATCACTGTGCTGTCCGAGGGGTCCGTCGGTTCGGGCGTGCGTCGTATCGACGCTCTGGTCGGCGACGGTGCGTATGAGTTCCAGGCGAAGGAACACGCGCTCGTCAACCAGCTCTCCCAGCTTGTGGGCGGGCGCGCCGATGAACTGCCCGAGCGCATCGAGTCGCTGCTGGCCAAGCTGCGCGAGTCCGAGAAGGAGCTCGAGAAGATCCGCACGGCACAGGCTCTGAGCCAGGGCGCCGATCTGGCAGCTTCTGCAAAGGCCGTCGGTCCCGTGACCCTCGTCGCTGCAGCAGTTGGCGAGATGCCGTCTGCGGACGCTCTGCGTACCCTTGCCCTCGATGTGCGCGACCGCCTCGGCAATGAGCGCGGAACCGTCGTCGCCCTCGGTGGCGTCGTCGGCGGCAAGCCCTCGCTTGTGGTCGCGACGAACGAGGCAGCGCGCGAGGCGTCGGTGAAGGCCGGTGCTCTGGTGCGCGCCGTCGGTAAGCACATGGGCGGTGGCGGCGGTGGCCGTGACGACATCGCTCAGGGTGGTGGCACCAAGCCCGAGGGCATCGCGGACGCGATCGACGCGATCCGCAAGGAAATCGAGGCTCTGTGAGTATTCGTCGGGGTATTCGTATCGGCGTAGACGTCGGCACCGTGCGTGTCGGCGTCAGCCGGTGCGACCCCGACGGCATTCTCACGATGCCTGTTGAAACCCTTCACAGGGCTCCCGACCTGTCCGATCTTGATCGCTTGGCCGACATCGTGCGTTGCCACGACGCGATCGAAGTGATCGTGGGACTTCCTCGGCACTTGCGCGGGGGAGAGGGGATCTCTGCGAAGGGTGCGCGCAAGTATGCGCGCCGCATCAAGAAGCTTGTTCCCGATGTGCGTGTGGCGATGGTCGACGAACGCATGACGTCTAACCAGGCGCACGCACGTCTGCGTGCATCCGGGATCCCCGAGATCGAGCATCGCAGCGTCATCGACCAGGTTGCGGCGCAGATCATTTTGGAACAGGCACTTGAGCTCGAACGCATGGGCGGTCGTGCTCCCGGTGAGGAAATCATCTTCGAACCAAGTGAAGGAGCGCACGCATGAGTACGCCTCCCCCGTACCCCTTCCGTTCCCGTCGCGAGATTCATTCCGGCGAGCGAAAGGTCTATTCCGATGCCGATCTACACGAGCAGCTTGCATCGCAGGATGCGACCGCGACGCCCGCTGCGGGAACCGACTTGCGTGACGGTTTCTCGCGTGACGAGGCCGTGGCGCCCGTTTCGGCAAGGGCGCGGGGCGAGCGTACGCTTCCCTCTTTCGACGAAGTGACGGATAAGGGCGCGACTCCTCGCGTGTCCGGTGCAGCGCTGCGTCAGCGTAGTACGGCGCAGGCGACAGAATCGCCTTCTGAGACGACGGGCATGCGTTCTCGCCGCCTCGCCAGTGAACGACGAGCGGCGCGCAAGCGCAAGCGTCGCCGTCGGGTGCGGTCCTTCTTCATTATTGTTCTGGTGCTCGGCCTGCTGGCCGGTGCCAGCTACGTCGCCTACGATCAGCTCTTCAACTCGTCGACGACCGCCTCGGATGATTTCCCCGGGCCGGGCTCCGGCTCGGTCGAGGTGACGATCGCTGAGAATTCATCCGGTCGCGATATCGGTCAGACGCTCGTCGATGCGGGCGTGGTGAAGTCCGTCGGAGCGTTCGTGCGTCAGTTCGAGAAGACTTCGGCGTCGATGTCCATTCGCCCCGGTACGTACCGCCTGAAGCAACAGATGAGCGCCGCCGGCGCGCTTGCAGGCCTGCTGGACGAGACGAACCGCGTCGATTCGACGATTACGATCACGTCGGGCCAGAAGATGTCGGAGGTCAAGAAACGGATCGTCGACATTATGGGCGTCACCGAGGAACAAGTAGACGCTGCTTTCGCCGATACGGAGGCGATTGGGCTACCGTCTGAGGCTGGAGGTAACGCCGAGGGATGGCTGTTGCCCGGTTCCTATGAGGTCGCCGAGGACGACACTCCGACGACCGTCATCGCACGGATGGTGAAGGGCACTGTCGATGAGCTTGATCGTCTTGGCGTTGCTCCTGCTGACCGTGAGACCGTCCTCATCAAGGCTTCTATCGTCGACGGTGAAATGAACATCGACAAGTACATGCCGATGGTTGCTCGTGTCATCGAGAATCGCCTCGCAGACACGAACGGGGAGACGAACGGCTACCTCGGCATGGACTCGACCGTCCTGTACGGCGTCGGAAAGACCAGCGGCGTTCCGGACCAGGCGGACCTGGACAACGACAATCCTTACAACACGCGCCTGCACGCAGGTCTGCCTCCGACGCCGATTGGGCAGCCCAGTGAGAAGGCCATCAAGGCAGTCCTGAACCCAGCTGATGGCAACTGGCTGTACTTCGTCACCGTCAACCTGGACACGGGTGAGACACTGTTTGCCTCGACTCTCGAGGAGCAGGAGAAGAACCGCGAACAGTTCAAGGCGTACTGCACCGCGAACCCGAAGATCTGTACCGCGTCATGATGTGGGCCGGTGTCATCGGTTCCCCGATCGAGCACTCCCTGTCGCCGGTGATCCACCGTGCGGCATGGGAGGACCTCGGAATTGAGCGATGGGAGTACCGCCGCATCGAGCAGGATGAGACGAGCCTGCCCGAGTTCATCGCAGGGTTGGATGGGTCTTTCCGAGGACTGTCGGTCACGATGCCCTGCAAACAGGCGATCATCCCGCTCCTGGACGCAATCGATCCGCTCGCCACTGGAGTTGGTGCAGTGAATACGGTGGTTCCGTCCTCTGGCGTGCTCGCCGGCTTCAACACGGATGTCACGGGGATCGCTTCGGCGATTCGGCGCGCGTGCTCACAGGCGAACCGAGCGCTTCCCACAAACGCCGTCGTGCTCGGGGCTCGGGCAACTGCCTCGTCGGCGCTTGCGGCACTCGGCGAACTTGGCATCGTTGCCTCCACCGTCGCCGCGCGCCGTTTCGGGGGACCCGGTTCTGTCGTCGCTGCTTCCTCGCGACTGGGTGTCAGCATCGATCAGGTGCTGTGGTCGGATCACGACGCGGTTCTTCGTGCCCTCAGCGGCGCTGATCTCGTGATCTCGACGCTACCCGCAGGCGTTGCTGACCCACTTGCCGAGCAGATGAGCGTTCGCGAGGGCCAGGTTCTCCTCGACGTCGTTTACTCTCCTCGCGAGACGGCGCTTCGCAGCGTTTTCGAAAGGAACGGTGGCATCGTTGCCGAAGGCACCGACATGCTTATTTTCCAGGCGGCAGCGCAGGTTCAGCTGATGACGGGGCGCAGCCCGAAGACGGAGGTTATGCGTGGCGCGCTGGAGGCGGAGCTCGCCCGACGCGCCCGGGCGAGCGGAGGAGGAACCGCCTCGTGATTCAGACGTGGCTGCCGCAGTGGCTGAGCGCTGATCTGTCTTTAATTTCCGGTTTTTTTACCTGGATTGTCGTTCTTTCCTGGCTGTGGCGTTCCGGTTGGAAGATCCAGCGCCGATACTTTATTGAAGCGACGCAAAAGCCGCTCACGCGCAACGCGATCGTGTGGAGCGCGGGCATCGTCGGGGCAATCTTCTTTGTTGCGGCACAGATGCGTCCCGGCATGCCCGGTGTGATGACAGTTGCGATGATTGGCGCGCTGAGCGCTTACGTTGATGCTCGTACCCATCGGTTGCCGAACGCATACACGGTAGCGATGGCCATCGGCGTTGTCCTCGGTCTGGTCGTCGGTGGCGTAATTTCGCCGCTGTGGCAGGAGCAGCTCTTCGGGGCGCTCATCGGTTCGCTCATTTGGTTCGTGCCGATTGCTGTGTTGAATCGCTTGCCCGGCGGCATGGGCGGTGGTGACGTGAAGCTGGCTCCGGTTTTGGGAGCATTGGTCGGCTCCGTGGGACTGCACGCTGCGGTTTTCGCGCTCGCACTCTCCTTCATCTCCGCCGGTGTCGCAGCACTGTGGAAGATCGTCGTCGGATCAGCGGGAACGAAGAGCCGCGTCCCGATGGGCCCCTGGATGATCGGATCAGCGCTCGTCGGCACGATTGCATGGGGCGTTGTTCCCGACTGGCTCTAGGGATATGCGCAGGTCTCATCGTGGACCACGGCGGGACGAGTGCGAGTGCAGATGGGACAATAGAACGGTGAGTGTTTTGACGCCTTCGTATCAGTGCGAGCCTGTGAGCCTCGAGTGGGGCCAGACGTGGCCCCCGCGCGACGTCTTTGTCGATCTCGCTGCCGAGCGCCGCGTGATCCCCGTGGTGCGCCGCGTGCTTGCCGACGAGCTGAGCGCGGTGGGCGTCTATCGACAGCTTGCGCACGGCAACTTTGGCAGCTTCATCCTGGAATCTGCTGAGCATGGTGGTTCGTGGGGACGCTGGTCGTTCGTTGGAGCTTCGAGCGCCGGTGCGATCGTCGCGCGTGACGGACATGCGCAGTGGATCGGTTCGCATCCTGAGGGTGCCCTGGAGGAAGGCACCTTCCTTGAGGTCGTGCACTCTGCCCTCGACGCGCTTGCTGCGCCTGCAATTGAAGGAATGCCCCCTCTGACGGGCGCGCTTGTTGGATCTCTGGGCTGGGGCATCATCCCTGAGTGGGAGCCGACGCTCGCAGCGACCGCTCCGAAGGAATCTGATATTCCGGATGCGACGCTCGTGCTAGCCACCGAGGTTGCTGCGCTCGACCATGCGACTGGTTCGGTGTATCTGATGGCGATTGCCTGGAACCTGAATGGCTCTGCCGACGGCGTGGACGGGGCGTACGACCGCGCGATTGAGCGCCTCGACGCGATGACTGCGCAGCTTGCGAGCCCGATCGCCCCCGCGGTTCTGGGCAGCAGCGGTTCCACGCCGCCCCAGGTTCGCGAGCGGACGGCGCGCGCAGATTTCGAGTCCTCCGTCAACGCGGCCAAGCGTGCGATCGAAGACGGCGACGCCTTCCAGATCGTCGTGTCCCAGCGCCTTGACGTGTCGACGTCGGCCAGCGGTATCGATGTCTACCGCGTGCTGCGCACGGTCAACCCCTCGCCCTACATGTACTTCCTGGACCTGCCCGACGAGTTGGGCGGTCATTTTGAGGTTGTTGGCTCGTCCCCCGAGACCCTCGTGAAGGCTGAACGACGCCGCGTTTGGACGTATCCGATCGCCGGCTCGCGCCCGCGCGGCGCGGATTCGGCCGAGGACCATCGCCTGGCTGCCGAGCTTTTCGAGGACCCGAAGGAGCTGTCGGAGCACGTCATGCTCGTGGACCTGGCTCGAAACGACCTGTCGAAGGTCTGCGATCCCGCGTCGGTCGAGGTCTCCACGCTCATGGAACTCAAGCGTTTCTCTCACATTCAGCACATTTCCTCCACGGTGACGGGCGTGCTGCGCGATGATGCTGATGCGCTTGATGCCCTGGTTGCGACATTCCCTGCGGGCACCCTGTCGGGTGCGCCCAAGCCTCGTGCCATCCAGCTCATCGATGATTTCGAGCCCGCGGCGCGCGGCGTGTACGGCGGCGTGGTCGGTTACTTCGACCTGTCGGGGGACGCGGATCTGGCGATCGCTATTCGCACGGCTTCCTTGAAGGACGGCGTGGCCTCGGTGCAGGCTGGTGCTGGCCTTGTCGCTGATTCCGTGCCCGCCCTCGAGTACGAGGAGTCGCGTAACAAGGCCGCCGCAGCGGTCGAATCCGTCGTGCGGGCGTCGACTCTCGTTCCTCTGTCCTAACCCGTAGTGCGGGATGGCTGACTCGTTGTCGGCCATTTTTCGCTAGCCTAGGTGAGGATTGATTGTTTCTGCCTGAAAGGGGAGCGTCGTGAGCGTTCTCGATGACATTATCGCCGGGGTCCGGCAGGATCTGAAAGAGCGTGAAGACCGCTTCCCTCTGGCTCGAATCAAGGAGATGGAGACTCAGGTCCCGGAGGCGAAGGATGCGCTCGGTGCTCTGCGGGGCCGCGACGGTGCCGTCAAGATCATCTCCGAGGTCAAGCGATCGTCGCCGTCCAAGGGGGCGCTCGCAGCGATCCCGGATCCGGCTGCGCTTGCCTCCACGTACGAGGCCGGGGGAGCGACGGTCATTTCCGTGCTCACCGAGCAGCGTCGTTTCAATGGTTCGCTCGCGGATCTTGACGCCGTGCGTGCGGCCGTCGATATTCCGATCCTGCGCAAGGACTTCATCGTGACGCCGTATCAGATCCACGAGGCGCGTGCTCACGGCGCTGACCTCGTTCTCTTGATCGTCGCCGCGCTCGAACAGAACGTACTCGTGTCGTTGCTAGAACGCACCCGTTCGCTGGGCATGGAGGCGCTTGTGGAGACGCACTCGCGACTTGAAGCCCTGCGCGCGATGGAGGCCGGTGCCTCGATCATTGGTGTCAACGCACGCAATCTGAAGACCCTGGAAGTGGACCGCTCGACCGTCGAGCAGGTCATCGACGTGATCCCCCAGGACGTCGTCGCGGTCGCCGAGTCCGGCGTCGCGAATGCTCACGATGTTTTTGAATACGCCAAGTGGGGCGCGGACGCTGTGCTCGTTGGCGAAGCGCTCGTGACGTCGGGTGATCCTCGCGCGAGCATTCAGGACATGGTGAGCGCGGGCCAGCACCCCGCGCTGCGAACGGATCGTAAGGCTCGCGTCGCCGCGGCACGTCAGGAAGGACAGTGATGGAAGCCGAGAACTTTGCGCAAGGACCGTACTTCGGTGATTTCGGTGGACGCTTCGTCGCCGAGTCCCTCATGGGCCCCCTCGAAGAGGTTGAGGCAGCGTGGAAGCGCCTGTGGCGCGATAAGTCGTTCCAGCGCCGCCTGCGCGACCTGTTCCTGAACTATGCCGGACGTCCCTCTCTGTTGACCGAGGCCCCGCGTTTTGCGGCCGACTTGGGCGGCGTGCGCGTGTTCCTTAAGCGTGAGGACCTGAACCACACGGGCTCGCACAAGATCAACAACGTGCTCGGTCAGGCGCTGCTCACCAAGGAGCTGGGGAAGACGCGCGTTATTGCGGAGACCGGCGCGGGGCAGCACGGTGTCGCTACCGCGACCGCCGCTGCTCTCCTTGGCCTCGACTGCACGATCTACATGGGGCGTGAGGACACCGAGCGTCAGGCCCTGAATGTTGCGCGCATGCAGATGCTTGGCGCCGAGGTTATCGCTGTGACCGCAGGTTCTGCGACGCTTAAGGATGCGATTAACGAGGCGTTCCGTGACTGGGTGACCAACGTCGAGACGACCAACTACATCTTCGGTACGGCGGCTGGTCCGCACCCGTTCCCAGAGATGGTGCGCGACCTTCAGCGTGTCATCGGCGACGAGGCGCGCGCTCAGCTGCTCGCCTCCGAGGGGCGCCTGCCCGACGTCGTCGTGGCCTGCGTGGGCGGCGGCTCCAACGCGATTGGCTCATTCACCGCATTCCTCGATGATCCCAGCGTCGAGCTGCTCGGTTGCGAGGCGGCCGGAGACGGCTTCGAGACTGGGCGACACGCCGCGTCGATCACTGCTGACGAGGTAGGTGTGCTTCACGGTGCCCGCACGTTCGTCCTGCAGGAGCGCGACGGCCAGACGAAGGCCTCCCACTCCATTTCCGCCGGCCTGGACTACCCGGGTGTTGGCCCGCAGCATGCGTGGTTGGCGCGCTCCGGTCGTGCCTCGTACATACCTATTTCCGACGCCGAGGCCATGGATGCTTTCCTGCATCTGTCGCGCACGGAGGGCATCATCCCCGCTATCGAGTCCTCGCATGCCCTCGCCGGTGTGCGCGCCTGGGCGCGTGCAAAGGCGGAGGCTGAGGGGCCCTTCGCACCTGGTGAGGAACCCATCGCGATCGTGACTGTGTCGGGTCGCGGCGACAAGGACGTGGATACGGCATCGCGGTGGTTCGGCTACGGTCATGCGAAGCTGCAGGTCATCGACCCCAGCGCTGGCCCGTCGGGCGTCGCCGTCTTGGATGAGAACGAGGAGAAGTGACATGACGCGTGCACCCCATTCCGCTGTCGCTATCGATGCTGCCCTCCAGCGCGGAGATGCCGCGCTCATCGCCTACCTGCCCGTCGGCTTCCCGTCGGTCGAAGACTCGATCCGTGCGGGAAAGGTCTTGGCCGAGCGTGGCGTCGACGTCATCGAACTCGGCTTCCCGTACTCGGATCCGGGTATGGACGGCCCGACGATCCAGCGCGCGTCCGTCGCGGCTCTTGAGCGCGGCACCCACCTCGAGGATCTTTTCCACGCGGTGGACGAGCTGACCTCGTACGGCATTTCGACCTGCTCGATGACCTATTGGAACCCCGTCGAGTGGTGGGGCGTCGAGCGCTTTGCTAAGGACTTCGCAGCAGTTGGCGGCTCCGGCCTTATTACGCCGGACCTGCCGCCCGAGGAAGGAGCGCAGTGGGAGGCCGCGTCGGACAAGTACGACCTCGAACGCATCTACTTGAGTGCCCCCTCGTCCCCCGAGCATCGGCTCAAGCTGATTGCTGAGCACTCGCGCGGCTGGGTCTATGCGGCCTCGTCGATGGGCGTGACGGGCGCGCGTGCTGCTGTTGGTGCTCACGTCGCCGACGTCGTGGAACGCACCCGCGCAGCCGGTGCTGAGCGCGTGTGCGTTGGTCTCGGCGTGTCCAACGGCGCTCAGGCCCGTGAGATCGGTGCCTACGCGGACGGCGTCATCGTCGGATCAGCGCTCGTGAAGACTCTGTTCGATGAGAACGTCGACCGGGGTCTGAAGGCTCTGGGCGAGCTTGTCACCGAGCTGAAGTCCGGCGTCAGCGGGGCGCGCTCGTGAGCGCCCTCATCGCGGCCGGTATCCCGTCGCCCTCGCAGGGTGTCTGGTACCTTGGGCCGATTCCGTTGCGGGCCTACGGCATCATCATCGCCGCAGGCATGATTATCGGCGTCTGGTGGACGGCCCGCCGTTACCGCGACCGCGGTGGAAACCCGGACACGCTGTACGACGCCGCGCTCTGGGCGATCCCGCTCGGCGTCGTCGGTGCGCGCATCTACCACCTCATCACATCCCCGGATGCTTATTTCGGCCCGGGCGGTGATCCGATGCTCGCCTTCCAGATTTGGCGTGGAGGCCTGGGTATCTGGGGTGGCGTCGCCTTCGGCGCGCTCGGCGTGTATATCGCCGTCAAACGTGCGGGTGTCCGCCTCGGTCCCATCGCCGACTCCCTGGCTCCGGCTCTGCTGATCGCCCAAGCGATCGGCCGTTGGGGAAACTGGTTCAACCAGGAGCTCTTCGGTGCTCCAACGACTCTGCCGTGGGGCCTCCAGATTGACGCAGCGCACATGCCCGCCGGATACCCTGCAGGGACGCTGTTCCATCCGACCTTCCTCTACGAGTGCCTGTGGAACCTCGCCTGCGCCGCCCTCATCGTGTGGCTCGACCGGCGTCACCGCTTCGCCGGCGGCCAGGTCTTCGGGCTGTACCTGATGGCCTACACGGCCGGCCGGTGCTGGATCGAGATGCTGCGCATCGACGATGCGCACCGGGTGTTGGGCCTGCGTCTGAACGTGTGGACGTCCCTGCTCGTGTTCGCACTCGGGCTGCTCGTGTTCGTTGTCGCCGGCCGACTTGGTCGTTCGACGCGCGTCGTCGCCGAAGACCTGGAAGACCCGGATGCCGAGAAGGAAGACGATGCGTCGTCGGTCAACGACGGGGGAGAAGCCGGTGCATCCATCGAGGAGTGTGGGAAGAATACTGCGAGCGCAGCAGATGCATCCAAGGATGGCGTCACGAAGTAGCCGTGGTTTGGCACCTGTCCGGGTTTTGTGTGCCTGAGGTCCCACAACAGGTTGATTCATGGGAATGATCACGTTGTCTCGTTGCTGATCCTCCTCGTTTCAACTGTGATTGGACGGTAAACTTATACCTATGCGTCGAGCTAAGATTGTCTGCACTATTGGACCTGCCACTGAATCCCCCGAGCAGCTCCAGGCACTGGTGGACGCCGGCATGGATGTCGCGCGTATCAACCGGTCGCATGGAAAGGCTGAGGAGCACGAGGCCGTCATTGAGCGCGTGAGGAAGGCGTCTGCGACGTCCGGCCGCGCGGTCGCTGTCCTGGTTGACCTCCAGGGCCCCAAGATTCGCCTGGAGACCTTCCAGGATGGCCCTCAGGAACTCAAGATCGGTGACACCTTCACCATCACCACCCGCGACGTTCCCGGCACCAAGGAACTCGTCGGTACGACCTTCAAGGGCCTGCCCGGTGACTGCGCTCCCGGTGACCGCCTGCTGATCGACGACGGTAACGTCGCGGTCCGCGTTGTTGAGGTGACGGATACTGACGTCGTCACCCGTGTTGAGGTTCCCGGTATGGTTTCGGACCACAAGGGTCTGAACCTTCCTGGCGTTGCCGTCTCTGTTCCCGCCCTGTCCGAAAAGGACAAGGAGGACCTGCGCTGGGGTATCGAGCAGGATGCTGACTTCATCGCCCTGTCCTTCGTGCGTTCTGCCGAGGACATCAAGGACGTCCACGAAATCATGGACGAGATGGGTAAGCGCATCCCGGTCATCGCCAAGATCGAGAAACCCCAGGCTGTTGACGCCTTGGAAGAGATCGTTGAGGCCTTCGATGGCATCATGGTTGCCCGTGGCGACCTCGGTGTCGAGATGCCCCTCGAGGCTGTCCCGCTGGTCCAGAAGCGCGCGATCGAACTCGCTCGTATCGCCGCCAAGCCTGTCATCGTGGCGACCCAGGTCATGGACTCCATGATTAAGAACCCGCGTCCGACTCGCGCCGAGGCTTCCGACTGCGCCAACGCGATCCTCGACGGTGCTGACGCGGTCATGCTGTCGGGCGAGACCTCGGTGGGGGCCTTCCCGATCGAAACGGTTCGTACGATGGCCGCGATCATCGAGTCGACGGAAGAGAACGGCGGCGAGCGTATCGCGTCGATCCCCGGCTTCTACGCCGACCGTGCGGGCGTCATTTGCGAGGCCGCGGCGCGTATCGCCGAGCACATGGACGCTCGCTACCTGGTAACCTTCAGCCAGTCCGGTACCTCCGCTCGTCTGCTGTCGCGCATGCGCCGCCCGATCCCGATGCTGGCCTTCACGCCCCTCGAGTCGACGCGTCGCCGCCTCGCCCTGTCGTGGGGCATTCAGACGTACCGCGTCCCCGAGGTCCAGCACACCGACGACATGGTGTGGCAGCTCGACCAGGTCGTTCAGTCTGCGCACCTGGCGGACATCGGCGATCAGCTTGTGATCGTTGCGGGCATGCCCCCGGGCATCGCCGGCTCCTCGAACATGCTGCGTATCCACGAAGTCGGAGATGAAGCCGACTACGCGATTGGCGGAACCCGCCACGCGTGAGATACGTGAGTAGCGGGGGCGCCGGCAGTGAGCCGGTGCCCCCACTCTTGTTGTTTCTTCACGTGGACAAAATGCAATCCGTGGAATAAAGTACTCGGATACACGTTGAGACACGTGGACACCGCACCAACGACGGCGCGGCACAGCAGCAAATCGCTGCCCGGCGTGATCAGGAATGCCTGTGCGAACAAAGCACGTTTTCTGGCGCGCCCGAATTGAAGAGGAGAAAGAGAAATGAATACGAACATCCGGACCGTGTCGGTCCACGACACTCTGTTTGGCCGTGTGGCCAACAACCTGGAGGTCGGCCAGCTCTCGCGCGCCGTTGAGCCCTGGT
>ERZ773250.429-NODE-429-length-25063-cov-9.312820_pt1 | contig 25063 bp, 24 predicted proteins | sample MGYA00511258_ERZ773250 | MGnify/ENA primary metagenome ERZ773250 (study PRJEB29015, sample SAMEA2738164) | human oral metagenome | biome: human oral; feature: human-associated habitat; material: saliva | place: China | collected 2187 ... | reverse complement strand
GAAATTATTTGAGTAAATATATGAGTGCTGTATATTGTGATTTGTTAAAAGTAGCTATATCGTTTTTAGTAAGAGCTGGTTACTATGAATTAGCGGAGAAGAGATGCAAGGAGACACTTAAACTATATAATGAAAATCCACTATTATTAAATAGAGCTGCTTTTTCTAAGGAAATCGTTGCAATATTGGCTTCGCTATATTTATTACAAAATAAGGAAGAAGGGGTTATATTAGCTAATAAGATTCTGAAATATGAAGATATTGTTGCTGAGATTACTGGCGATCCTTATTACAGACAGGTAAGAGATGTAACTTATGAAGCTTATTGCAAAGCAAATAAGACAGGTATAGATATTGAATTTTAATAATTTATGAAATATTTAAAGAAATTAGTTCACAAGTTAGTGAATTAGTTTCTTTTTTTTATTGTTTAGATTTCTTTTTATATTATTTGTGTTATAAATTTAGCAGACAGTTTTGTCATTTATGAGAGGTAAATATTGAAGAAAATTGTATATTTTAAGGGTAATGTGACTATTTCTTCATGATTTATGTAAACAACAATTGTCCATGTTAAAATTATCTCTATAAATCATTGTTTACATTTATTTATGGAGGAAATATATTATGATAAAAAGAAAGCAGAGGTTTTCGCTTAGGAAGAATAAAATAGGAGCTATGTCAGTTCTTTTAGGAATTAGTTTTGTTGGAGCTGTTACTAGCGGTAGTGATGTTAAAGCTAATGAAATTAGTGAAGAAAAAGCTCCAAAGCTAATTGAAAAAGAAGTAGTAGGTAAGACTACAAAACAAGATGTAGAAAAAGCTCAAGCGAAGGTAGATGCTTCTAAAGAAGCAGAAAGCTTAAAAAATAAAGCTATTGAAAATAAAAAAACAGAAATCACTAATAATGATAATGAAATCAGTAAAATAAAAGCAGATATCGAAAGAGATAAAGATGCTACTGATGAAAATATCAATAAAGCTGAAAAGAAAGTGGAATCAGCGACTGAAGAATTAAAAAATAAAAATAGCGAATTAGTAAAAACTAAAGCTGAAAAAGAAGAAAGAGAATCTGATTTAGTATTAGTGAAAAAAGATGTTGCAGATAAAACTAAAGATTTAGAAACTAAACAAGCAAAAGCTAAAGAAATCAAAGATGAAATTGATAGCACAGAAAATGTTACTAAGAAATTAGAAGCTGAAAAAGCTAAAAATGAAACTGTTAAAAAAGAATTAGAAACAGAAAAATCTAATAAAGTAGCTGCTGAAAAAGAATTAGAAAAAGCTAAAGAATTTGATGCAAAATTAGCTGATAACACTAAGAAAGCTGAAGAAAACTTAAAAGCTAAAAATGAAGAATTAAAAGCTAAAACTGTCGAATTAGACAACGCTAAGAAAGATGAATTAGCTAAAAAAGCAGAATTAGATAACCTATTAATGCCTTATGGTAGAAATGTAAAATATAAAATCGCATTAGACCAACGTTTCGTAGATAAATTCAAAGAATACATGGATTATACACTAAACTGGAAACAAAAAGGTATAACTATGGATGAAAAATTCGCTAAACGTAAAGTATTAAGAAATGAATTAAAAGCTATAGAAAAAGAAATTAATCACGAATTCTTATACAACAGATATAGTCATGAAGACGATTATGAAATCGACTTAAAAAATATATCTGAAGAAGAAAGACTTAAAATGTCACAATATGGTGTTTACTTATTAAACCAAATTCGTAGCCAATTCGGACTTGAGCCTCTAAAAGTTAATAAAAATTCAATGCAATTAGCAAAAGAAATCACTGAAACAGTAATGAGAGATAACCACTCTAACCTAAACGGTGGTCACTATATCAAAGGTATTTCTGAAGTTGCAGCAAAACACGGTTTAATCAGAGAAGGTAATTTTTATGAAAACCTTTATAATGCAGGTTCTGCAACTTTCAGTGATAACAAAATGTCAAGAAATGCATTATATGAACATATTTATAATTCAGTAATGTTATTCTTCTATGAGGGAATTATTACAGGTGGTTATGGACATGCCGAATCACTATACAGAGCTAAAACTCCAATGGGACTTGGTGTCGCGCACTTCGAAAATGTTGGTGAAAATGAAAATATCAATCGACTTTCAAAAGAATTTGTTGAAAAAAATAAACAATACCTAAAATTAGATGAATTTGGAAACATCCTAGGTTTCAAATCTATGCCACTTGATGTTTTTGATGAATTTGAAAAAGAAGTAGCTAAATTACCAAAACAAGGTATCATCAAAATTTCTTATATTAAAGTTGAAGAAGAAGTTGCTGTTCCTGGTAGAAATGAAGACGGAAGTTTCGTTTATGATGATCCAAGTGATGAAGCAATGGAAAGAGCTAAACAAAACTTCATCGCTAAGTACTCTAACGAATCTAAAGATACAGTAGAATTACCAGCAGTACCAGATCTTGAAAGCTTCAAGAAAGCATACGCTGATGCTGTAAAAGTTCGTGAAAGTAAAGAACAGCCAGTAGTAGATGCTAAAGCTAACGTAAATAGTGCAACTAAAGCATTAGACGAAATTAAAGCAACTGCAAAACAAACACAAAAAGCAACAGCTAAAGTACAAGAAGTTGACGCTAAAATCAACAACCTAACTACTAAAGCAGATGAACAACAAAAAGTTGTAGACCAACTTGAGTTAGATAACGTTAAATACGTTGAAAAAATGACTAAATTAGCTGCTGATTTAGACGCTGCACAAAAAGATGTAGCAGAAAGCGCTAAATTATTAGACCAAGCTAAAGCATTACAAAAAAACGTTGAAGATGAAATTGCTACAGCTACAGCTAAAATATATCAACTAGAAAATGAAATAGAGACTTCTAAAAAAGCACTAGGTGAAGCAAAAGATAATTTCGCTAAAATAAGAAAAGCTAGATTAGAATTAGATAAAAATAATGAAAAATTAGCTAAAGCAACAGCAGTTAAAACCGAATTAGAAAAAGATTTAAGTACACTAAAATCAGAATTAATCGCAATTTCTAAACAATTAGCTGATGACACTAAAGAATTAGAAAGAATTCAAAGACAATATAAACTAGAAAACTTTAAGTGGGCTGTATTAGATGACAACAATACAATAGATCCAATTGAGTTTGATCTTGAGAAATATCTAAAAGATGAAGAAGAGAAAAAGAAAAAATCTGAAATTAGACCAGAAGAACCAACAAAACCTGGTACACCTAATATGCCAGAAACACCAAACGTACCTGCAAAACCAGAAGACAAAGCTTCAGGTTCATCAAATAACCAACCTGCCTTACAACTTCCAAGTGTTAATTCAAATGGATTGAAAACTTTACCTAATACAGGTGAAAGCCAAAGTGGAATGTTAACAGTAGCAGGTTTAGTAGCCTTAGCAGTAGCTGCAAGACTAAAAAGAAAAGATAAACAAAACTAATAATTGTTGGATATAAGATTAGAATCTTAGTATATGTTTATTGAAATAAAATTTAAACCTCGAGGTATAAAATACTTATACCTTGGGGTTTTTGTTCATATATATTATATAAATATAAAATTACAAATTATGAAGATGTTAAGAAAAATGAGAAAAAAAGTCGTTTAAGCATGTACTTATTTGGATTAAGCACACTAGGGGAATTGTCTAATAATTTTACTAAGCAAAGTAATTCCGTAGAAAATCAAGGTTGAGTTATAAAAAGTGACAACGATGACACTAAAAAGAGAAAAGCTCTAAAATGTAACAAATGTCCGAGTGACAAAAATGTCAATACTGATGACAAGAAAAATGAAATAACTACAGTAGTAGGGCTAATGTCGGTGTTTAATTAGTAAAAGCACTGTTTTTTATAACTTATAATGGCTTATATAAACCAATAATAAACATATAAAAACTTAAGGAATAGCTGTTATTCCTAGAGTTTTAAAATGTTTAGATATAAAGAGATAAGGAGGTAGTAACAACACAATATAAAGTAGAGATACACTAAGTGAATAGTTATCAAATAAATACTTTGATTATGTAAATCTGTAGGTTTATAATACTAATATACATATATTAGAAAGTAATATGTTTATTTTACCAAAATAGATATATAGAAATACGAACTTTCAGGATATTTCTGAATAAAGTGTCACAGGAGTCATTTTCTATATTTTACGGTCAAAAATAATCTTGAAAAGTGACAATTATATCATGATTTGTTATTTTATAGTATTGTGATGCTATAATAATAAATGTCTATAAGAGAGTCCGTACTTATTATTTACTATAAAAAAGATGAAATATGATGTTGACACTTTTGGTTGTTTTTTTCGTCAACATGAATATTCTAGGGAAAGTAGTTATAATAATCGTTTATAGAAAAGGAAAATGAAGTTTATAAAAAATATAATTTTGTTAAATTGTATTTTAAATTTAATTGAAAAAGTGTTCAAACAAATTTAAATTTAACAAAATTGGAGAAAAAAAAGTATTATGTACCTAAATAAATAATATTAAGTAAAAAAATATAATAATGATGAGAAAAGTATTAATTTTGAAGTTTATAAATAAGGATTATTAACGGAGAATAATATAGGCAAGAAAAAAGAGTAACCGTGTTGTGTTGTGTTGTCGGTTACTCTTTTTTATGTTTTCAAAATTGTGTACAAATTGTGAACAAAATTACAGTGTATAATCAAATACATGAGAAAATAGATTATATTTTCTACATTAGTTACTTAATTTATGTTATAATATTATCGAGATTATTTAAGGAGGCGGATACTTGAATGGACGAAAATAAAATGCATGGAAAGATCTTCAAACAAATAAGAGAAGGTCGTGGCGTCAAATTAAAAGACGCTGCAGGAAATGCAATTTCTGTGAGAACATTAATCAGATTTGAAGCAGATGAAACTAGTGTATCTTTAGAGATTTTTGAGCAACTTTTGAGAAATATTGGTGTAAGTTATCATGATTATTTTTTAGAGTATTTACCTCTTATAGAAACTGACCAAACTGGATTTTTAAAGGGAGCCAGACAACTAGAGGCTTCGGGAAATTACTCTGCCATAAAAAGTTTAGCTATTAAGACTCTTGAGAAAGAGGAAGTGCCTATTAATACTAGATTGTATATCGAACAATATCTTTGTGCTTTAAGTGAAACGGCAGGGCCTCAAATTGTAAGGGAAAATAGAGCAATAGTATTAGAGCATCTAAAAAAACTAGATATACATAATGTTAATGAATTATTTGCTTTAGCATTTATATTAAGATCTACTACTGAGGAGGAGTTTTCTAATGATTTTGTACGTCGCATTATCAATGAAAATCTTAAACCAATGAAATCAGATAATGTTTTTGCTTCGGAAAGAGGTGAAAGATCATTGTTAATATTAAATTATGCGATTGCCTTGTTATCTAGAAGAGGATTTGTTCAAGAGGCAGAAGAATACTGTATTAAAGCGATTGATCTATTAAAAACACACTATATTAATCTTACGCATTTTACGTTTCATATAACTTCATTTAACTATATTCTGGCGCAAATGCAGCTCAAATTAAATAAACCTGAAGGTGTTGAGCTTGCGAATAGGTGCATACGGTTAGTAGATGCTCAGATTGATATGAATGATCTTCTAGCAGATAAGTTAACTAGGGATAGGTTAGTAAAATGGTTCTACGAAAGAAATAAAACTGGAATAGACTTTGAATTTTAAAAAATTTATCTATTAATAATAGAGTAAATTAATTAATACAATGATTATCCAAAACACGAGAACAAATACATCTTATGTTTTGGATTTTTTTTATTTGTATTATTAATTAAAACGTTTTACAATTTATTTAAATAATATAAATTATATTTTAAGTAAAAACGTTATCATATAATTATAGAATGATAATAGTTATTAATACTATTTACAAAAATTAAATAAAAGAGGTGTAAAGAATGTCGATTCTAAAAAAGGCATGGTTGTATATAACCAGAAAAAGTTTTAAATCATTAGTTATTTTTTTAATATTAGCTACTATGTCATCATTAATTTTAAGTACTATATCAATTAAAAAATCAACTGATGCTTTATCAAAAGAAACTTTTCAAAATATTACTAGTAGTTTTTCTATGGAGATAAATAGAAAGACAAATCAAGGGACTGCTAGGGGTGCAGGTAACTTAATTGGCGAGGATATTGAGAAGATAAAAAATCTACCAGGAGTGAAGAAATATATAAAAAGAATGAACGTAAGTGCGGATCTAATTGACTTAGAGCCTTTAAAACTTGCGAATCATCAGCAAGAAGAAAAAAATAACAAGCAAAGACAACTTTTCTCTAAAACGGTTATCGTAACTGGAACTAATGATTCTTCTTTAGATGATAGATTCTCTGCAGAGACGTTAAAATTACAAGAGGGACGCCATCTAACTGATAATGATAAAAATTCTGTTTTGATTCATGAAGGTTTCGCTAAGAAGAATAAAGTTAAAGTTGGGGATAAAATCAAATTAAAAGGTAATCCAAATGATGTAGATAATGAGAAAAAATCCGATAAAGAGGTTGAGGTTACTGTAGTTGGTATTTTTGGAGGTCAGAATAAAGGTGCTACTTCTAGTCATATGGAACTATATGATAATATTTTTATAGCTGATACTCAAACAACAAAAACTTTATATAACTATGAAGATGGTAAAGAAATTTATCAAGATGCAACATTCCTTGTCGATGGAAAAGATAAAGTTGATAGTATCATAAGTGATGCTAAAAAGCTTCCTATTAATTGGAAACAATATATGTTAGTTAAAAGTAATCAGAACTTCCCAGCTCTTCAACAATCACTAGATACAATTTATAGTCTGACTAATGGTGTATTCATAAGTACAATAGTCTTTAGTATAGTGATTCTGTCGCTAATATTATTCTTATGGATAAATAGTAGAAGAAAAGAGATCGGTGTAAGTTTAGCGATTGGTATGACTAAAGCGAGTATCATAGGACAATTTATTCTTGAGGTTCTATTAATTAGTATTCCAAGCTTTATCGCTTCATATTTCGTAGGAAGTGCAATTAGTCAAAATATCGGAAATCAGATACTGCAACAATCTATAAAATCTGTAAGTAAAACTATTTCAAATCAAGCTAATGGAGTTAATCTGGGTGCTAATGCTGAAGTAGAGGGAGCAAATAAAATTATTACTGCCCTAGATGTAAGTGTTAGTATGGATAATATGCTAACAGTGGTACTTGTTGGTGTTGCAATAATTGTCATTGCTGTAGGAATTGCATCTAGCAGATTAGCATATAGAAAACCTAAAGATTTATTATCTGATATTAATTAATGTAAGGAGAAGCCGATGAGTATTTTTAATAGGGCATATCTTTATATTATTAGAAAAAAAGTTAGAAGTAGTATTTTGTTTTTAATAGTGACACTAATATCATTTTTCTTATTAAGTGGTAGTGTTTTGAATACTACAGTAAATAATATTTCTAAAAATTTATATAAAGATGTTAACTTTGGATTTAATATTGAAAGTGCTGATAAATCCAATAAAGAAATAGAAAAGGATACTTTGAAAAAAATTGAAGAATTAAAAGGAATAACTTCGAAAAATTATATTTTTTCTAAACCAGTTGTTGTTGAAGGAAAAAAGGTAGTTCAAGAAAATCAAAATATTACTTTAAATGATGAAATAAAAAATAAAAGTAATTTAGTGATGATGAATGGTATTACCGCTTCTAAAAGTAATATTGATTTTAAGAGTGAAGTTTTAAAATTGGAAAAGGGAAGACATATTGAAGAAAACGATAATAATAAAATCATGATTCACGAAAAATTTGCCGAATTAAATAATGTTAATTTGGGTGATAAAATTAAATTATCACAAGAAGGTAAAACATTAGAGTTAGAAATTGTTGGAATCTACTCTGGTGAAAAAACTAATACCTTTAGTGGTTTAAGTTCAGATTTTATTGAAAATACAGTTTATACTGATTATAAATCAAGTCAAGAATTATCAAATTTAATAGCTAATAATAAAGTAACTTCAGTAGAATACGGAGTTGAAGATCCGACTAAGTTAGACGATGTAATTAAAGCTGTTGAGAATTTAGGAATAAATAACTTAATGGTCTCTAAATCAAATAAAAATTATGAGCTAGTTACATCATCAGTAGAGAGTATAACGAAAATAACTAATATGATAAGAATAGGTAGTGTTGTAGTAGGAGTAGTTATATTATCATTAATATTAATGTTTTGGGTTCGTGAAAGAACCTACGAAATTGGAATTTTACTGTCATTAGGAACTAGTAAGGTAAATCTGGTGTTACAATTTATTGTTGAGGTATTATTGGTAACAATAGTTGGTCTAATGATTGCAATTGGTATAGAGATAGCGACTATTAAGTATTTAGCGAGCAATGTGGGAAGTATATTTTCTGAGGAACTACCAAAATCAATAGCTGATGAATTAATGAAGATGTCTATTAATGGAATAGATATTGTTAATTTAGTTATAGTAATGATAGCTATAGTGATTATTTCGGTAGTTGTGGCACTACTACCAATCTTAAAGATGAAACCGAAGAAAATTTTAACGAATATTAATTAGTGAGGAATAAGAGATGTCGATTTTTAAATTGAAAAATGTAAGTTACTTATATGATAATAGTAAGTCAAAAGTTTTAAGTGGAATTACTTATAATTTTGAGGTAGGGAAGTTTTATGCGATAGTAGGTAAGTCAGGAGCAGGGAAATCAACTTTACTATCGTTATTAGCGGGCTTAGATAGTCCTTCAAGTGGAGAGATATTATTCAATAATACTAATATTGAAAAAATAGGTTTTAGTGAACATAGACGTAAAGATATTTCTCTAGTGTTTCAAAATTATAACTTAATTGATTATCTGACTCCACTAGAAAATCTGAAACTTGTTTCTAAAAATTCAAATAAGGATATTTTATTAAAACTTGGATTAGAAGAAGAACATGTTAATCGAAATGTTATGAAGCTTTCTGGAGGACAGCAACAACGTGTAGCTATTGCTAGAGCATTAGTATCTGAAGCACCGATAATTTTAGCTGATGAACCTACAGGGAACTTAGACGAAAGTACTGCTGAAGAGATAATCGAAATCTTGAAAAAGGTAGCTGTAGAAAACAATAAATGTGTTATCGTAGTTACTCATAGTAATCAATTAGCGAGTGCTGCTGATGTAGTATTAGAGTTGAAAGATAAAAAGTTAAAAGTTAAATAAGTAAAAAGCGAGATTAGCTTTAGAAATTGATTATTTTAAATCAAAATTCTTAAGTTAATCTCGCTTATTTTATTAATTATAAGTGATTTTTTAAACAAAATAGTTTGTCAAGTTCATTTAGTGCTTCTTCAAAGCTATAAACAAGAGTTCCATGTTTTAAAATACCACCTAGAACATAATGATTCATTGCATAACTTGGAATATCGTATTTGTTTGCTGATTTTAATCGAATATCTGAATTTATAGCGATAATTTTTTTCTTAAGTGTAATTGCAATCCCTAACTCGACCATTACACCACTATCTTCGTTTGTAACATCAGCTAAGAAAATGTCACAGTTTTTAACAGCTTCTGTGTCGCCATTAAAGATATCTTGGGGTGTAGGTAGAGTTTGTTTGTCTTCATTAAAAGGCTGTTCTATTGGATTAAAGACTGATAATCTTTCTCCAAATTTTTCTTTTAATAATTTTCCTTCTTTTAAACGTTGAGCTACTTCAGCTTCGTTAAATAATGCTCCAGCTAAATAAAGTTTCATAGAATAGTCCTCCTTTGTCTCTAATAAAATTATAATATATAAGTGGATAGTTTTACAACTAAAGTATAAAGAAATTGATAGTGATTATATGTCCTACTAGTTATTTTATGTGAATTCTATTATAATAATTAGTGAAGTAAAGAATATATATGTGAGGAATTTATTGATGAAAAGTGTAGTACTTTGTGAAAAGCCTTCGGTTGCTCGTGATATTGCGAGGAACCTTGGTGCGAAAAATAATAAAAATGGTTGTCTTGAAGGGGATAAGTATGTAGTTACTTGGGCATTAGGTCATTTAATTACCCTTCAAACTCCTGATAAATATAAGGAATTTAATAATGTGAGTTTAGAGAATTTACCGATGATTCCAAAGTTTATGAAGACAGAAATAATTAAGAAAACTTTTAAACAGTATAAAGTAGTAGAAAATGCTTTGAACAGGAAAGATGTTAATGAAGTTATCATTGCGACTGATGCAGGTCGTGAAGGAGAATTAGTTGCTCGTTATATTATTGATAAGGCGAAATGCAATAAAAATGTAAAAAGGCTTTGGATTTCTTCTGTAACAGATAAGGCGATTAAAGATGGATTTAGAAATCTAAAAGATGGGAAAGAATACCTAGGATTATATCATTCAGGTATAGCACGTGCTAATGCGGACTGGCTAGTTGGAATAAATGCTTCAAGGGCATTAACATTAAAGTACAATGCCTCACTTAACTGTGGTCGTGTACAGACTCCGACATTGCAGATGGTTTTTGAGAGAGAAGAGAAGATTAAACAGTTTAAACCAAAAGATTATTATACTTTTGAAGCGCAAATAGATGGTGTGAAATTTAGTTGTGGTAACAGTGAGTTTAATATAGAAAAAGCGGAACAGTTTATTAAAAAGAATATTAATAAAGAAATTAAGTTTAATGAAGTTCAGAAGAAAGCTAAAACTTCATCAGCAAAACCTTTATACAATTTAACTGATATTCAACAAACAGCTAGTGCGCTGTTCGGTATGTCACCGAAACAAACGTTAAATATTGTTCAAAGTCTGTATGAAAGACATAAGGTATTAACATATCCAAGAACGGATAGTAGATATTTAACTAGTGATATGAAGAACACTTTAAAAGATCGTATTCAAGCAATTGGCGGAGATTTTAAAGAAACTACTGCAAAATTACTTAAAGTAAAAGACTATAATACTAAGAAAATTATTAATAATACAAAAGTTAGTGATCACCACGCCATTATTCCAACTGAGCAAAGACCTAATTACATGTCGATGTCAGATATGGAGACTAAAATATATAATTTAGTAGCGAAGAGGTTTTTAGAGAATTTATTACCTGAGTACAAATATGAAGAAACTACATATTCGTTTAATATTGAAAATAAAGTATTTTCTGCAAAAGGATTAAAAGTAATTCAAGAAGGATATAAAGAGTTAAGTAGAGAAGAATTACAGGATAAAACTATTAACCTTCAAAATAATAATCATAAACTGGAATCATTAGTTTATAATAAAAAACAAACAACACCGCCTAGTTACTATACTGAAGGTACGTTAATTTATGCTATGGAGAATCCATTTGAGTTTGTAGATGATGAGAATGAAAGAAAAATTCTTAAAGAAACTAACGGTATTGGTACTGTGGCAACACGTGCAGATATATTAGAAAAATTATTTACGAATGATTACTTAGTTTTGGATAATGGTCGAATCAAAACTACTAATAAAGCGAAACAACTTCTAAACTTAGTACCTAAAAATCTTAAGAGTCCGTCTTTAACAGCGGTTTGGGAGAAACAACTTGATAATATAGCAAGAAATAAATTATCTAAAGATAAGTTCTTGAATGATGTAAAAGACTATACTAAATCATGTATTGCAGAAATTAAAGATAGTGAAGATAGATTTAAGCATGATAACATTAGTGGTAAGAAATGTGAAGAGTGTGGTAGTTTCATGCTCGAAGTAGATAAAAAAGGTACAAAGATGCTAAAATGTTCTAGTCCGTCATGTCGTAATCGTAAGGTTATTAGTAGATTAACAAATCTTCGTTGTGACAACTGTCATAAGAAAATGACATTATTCGGTAATGGAGAAAATGCTACTTATCGTTGTCAATGTGGTAATTCTTTGAAACAAAAAGAAGTAGATAAACGAATTAAATCTAGTAAAAAAGACAAAGCAAGTCGTGTAGATATGAAAAAATACATGAAACAAGAAAAATTAGAAAATAATGCTTTAGCAGGTTTAGCTGGATTGAAATTAAAATAAGAGAAATATTTAGTTTAATAGTTCTAAATGTAAAATTATTTGTAGTGTAATATATTTTTTAATTAAATTAGTTGATTAATTATAGTTTATAAATTAACTTTTTTCACTTTAATCTAGTGTTTAAAACGAGTCTATGCTATAATATATATTGAAAAAATTTGTCTGAGAGGTAAATGATGAAATATGTATCAGTGGCTGTAGATGGGCCAGCAGGATCAGGAAAAAGCACAATAACAAAAATGGTAGCAAAATCATTAGGATTCAACTATGTTGATACTGGTGCAATGTATAGAGCTTTAACGTTTAATTTCTTATCTAATGGGTTAGACGAATTAGAAGAAGAAAAAATTAAAGAATTATTGAGTAAAACAGACTTCAAAGTTGAATATGTTGATGGAGTACAATATGTTTATGTTAATGATGTGGAAGTAAGTGATAAAATTCGAACTGCAGAAGTATCAAAATTTACTTCATTATTCGCTAAATCTCCAGCGGTAAGAGATTTCTTAATTGACACACAAAGAAATTTAGCAAATACGAATAATATTATTATGGATGGTAGAGATATCGCATCTGTGGTACTTCCTAATGCTGATGTTAAAATTTTCTTAACTGCGTCAGTTGAAGAGAGAGCTAGAAGAAGAGTATTAGATTTCGAACGTCAAGGTATCGAAAATGTAGACTTTGAAAAAGTAAAAGAAGATATTAAAGCACGTGATTGGCAAGATGAAAATAGAGATATTGCACCACTAGTTAAAGTAGAATCAGCTACACTGATAGATACAACTAGCTTAACTATCGATGAGGTTGTTGAAAAGATGACTGAACTAGTTAAAAGTGTAGAAAAATAGAAATTAGTAGGAGAGTACTATGTATAATTTTATTAGAAAGTTATTAGCATTATATTATAAAACTTTTTACCAGGTTACTATTGTTAATAAAGAAAAAATTGAAAATGCTAAAGGTGTTGTAATTTCAGGTAATCATTTGAGTAATCATGATCCGTTACTATTCCCTGCATTTTTCGATAAGAAAATTCGCTTTATAGCAAAAGAAGAATTGTTTAAAATTATTTTTGTGAAACAGGCTTTAGAAGCTACTGGAGCAATACCGATTAAACGTGGAACGTTTGATAGAACTGCGATAAATAACAGTATTAAATTACTTAGAGAAGGAGAAGTTGTTGGGATTTTCCCTGAAGGAACTCGCTCGCACTCTAAAGAACTAGATTTAGGTGAGTCACATAACGGAGCATCATTTATCGCAACTAGAGCAAAAACAAAAATTATCCCATTTGCAATTATACCTAGTAAAAATTTCAGAATTTTTTCTAGTATTAAGATCGTTGTTGGTGATGAGATTGATGCTGCGGCATTAAAAGAAGAAGGTAAGAGTCATGATGAAATTACTACGATTTTAATGGAGAGCATTTCTGAACTGATTTCAAAGGAGAAGTAAAGTGTACGAAAAAACTATAAAATTTAAATTAGAAAAAAAATTCTTCAATCAATCAGGATTTCTGGATAATAAATATGTTTATGATTGGATGAATTTGGCTAAAAAATATTATTTAAATGGTTTAGGTATTGATATTGATTCATTAATAAACTATGATTTGTATTATGCTGATATTGACGTTAAGTATTCAATTAGATCAAATATCAGATATAATAGCCAAGATATCTTTATTAAAACATGGATTGAAAAACATAGTGGTATTAAAACTATATTTTCATATGAATTCTATGTGGATGGGGAAGTTGTAATTCTTGCAACAAGTTCTCACAATATTCTTGGTACTGATAGTGATAGAGCTATTAGAATTGACCGTAACTTACCGAAATGGGATCAAATCCTTAAAGATGTAGTAGGTAATGAATATACAGAGTAAGATTTTAGAATAAAAAGAACAACTAGTAACTATATAATTTATGGTTATTAGTTGTTTATTTTTGATTAGTGTCTAAATTATTACTGGAAAAAATATTAATTTTTAAAAAATATCAATGATATAACTAGTTTTATTTACAATAGCCACTTTAATTGATAAAATATCTATTTTGTTATATACTTTAAGGTGGTTTAAAATGTAATTATTTTAAAATTAGAAATATTGAAAAAAAGAAGAAAGGTAGATAGTATGATATATTTAGATAATTGTGCTACAACTAAACCGTATAAAGAAGTGCTTGATACATTTGTTGAAGTTAACAATTCTTATTTTGGTAACGCTGCTAGTATCAATAAATTTGGGAAAACAACTAATAAACTTCTTTCAGCTGCCAGAGGACAAGTAGCATCTATCTTACAAGTGGCGGAGGATAGTATATTTTTTACATCTTGTGCTACTGAAAGTAATAACATAGCTTTACTTGGGAGTGTAGAACACAAAAAAGATTTTGGTAATAGAATTATAGTCTCGAAAATTGAACACCCTTCAGTTTTAGAATCTTTTAGAGAATTAGAGAGAAGAGGGTTTATATTGGACTATTTAAATGTTGATGAAGATGGAGTAGTCGATTTAAACCATTTAAAATCTTTACTGACAAAAGAGACAATTTTACTAAGTGTAATGCAGGTTAATAATGTTTTTGGGACGATTCAACCAATAGAAGAAATTTCAGAGATTTTAAAAGACTATCCTAAGGTTCATTTCCATGTTGATGGGGTACAAGGGGTGTTAAAAGATAAACTTGATTTATCAAAAGTTGATAGCTACGCTATTTCAGCACATAAATTTCACGGTATAAAAGGTGTAGGTGTGCTGTATTTAAAATCTAGAAGAACAGTTCACAATATTACTTTTGGTGGAGGTCAAGAAGATGGTTTACGTAGTGGAACGGTAAATGTTGCAGCTGCGGCAAGTCTTGCGAAAGCTTTGAGATTATCACAGGAAAAAGTAGAAATTGTAAAAGTAAAACATAAAGAATTTAAGACTATGATTATTGAAGGATTTTCAAAATATAATCATATAGTAATTAATTCTCCGTTAAGTGAAAAGTATATTGATTCAATAATAAATATCAGTTTACCCAAAATTAAAGGAGAAGCAATAGTTAATGCCCTTAATGAAAGAGGGATAATGGTTTCAACTACGAGTGCTTGCTCATCGAAAACTTTCCATCTAAATGAGGCTCTTTTTGCAAGAGGGTTATCAAGAGAGAATATAGAGGGAAGTATTCGCGTAAGCTTTTCTAATGAGACTACTAAACAAGAAGTTGAAACATTTATTGAAGTATTCATCGATGAATATAATAAAAAATTTAAAGAGGTAATTGAAAGTGGAATTTAGTCATATTATAGTAAGATATGGAGAACTTACATTGAAATCTGGTAATAGAAATGAGTTCTTAAAAAAATTAACAAAAAACATTCGTTACAACCTTCATGGGTTAACAGGTTTCCATGTCCAAACAAAAAGAGATAGAATGTATATTCATCTAGATCATAACGAAGATGTTCAAGAAATCATGGAGAGATTAAAAAAAGTTCCTGGTATTCATAATTTTTCTCCGGTTTTAAGAGCTGGATTAGATGTTGAGGAAGCTAAAAAAGTTATTGATAGACTTTTAGAAACTAAATTAGATAAAGAATATAAATTTAAAATCCAAACTAAACGACCTAACAAAAACTTCCCACACAATACTAACGAATTAAATAACGTATTTGGAAGTCATGTTCTAATTAATTATAAGAATTTAAAAGTAAATGTTAAACAACCAGATTTTATAATTAATGTTGAAGTGCGAAGTGAAGGAATTTTTATCTTTACTGACTTTATTAAAGGTGTAGGAGGATTCCCAGTAAATACTTCTTCTAAAGCATTGTTATTATTATCTGGAGGTATTGATTCTCCAGTTGCTGCTCATACATTACAAGTAAAAGGTGTTGAAGTTGAGATGATTCACTTCCAATCACCACCATTTACTTCAGCTGAAGCTTTACAAAAGATATTTGATTTAACAATTAAATTAAGTCAAGTTGTCGGTAGAATTAAACTTCATGTTGTTAACTTTACAAAACTACAAACAGAAATTGTAAAACGTGTACCTTCAAACTACACAATGACATCAACTAGAAGATTTATGTTACGTATAGCTGAGGAAGTAGCGAAAAAAGAAGGATGTTTAGCTATTGCTACAGGTGAATCTCTTGGTCAAGTAGCATCGCAAACACTTGAGTCAATGAATTGTATTAACGAGGTAACTAATTTACCTGTTTTACGTCCATTATTAACTATGGATAAAGTTGATATAATTAAAATAGCTCAAGAAATTGATACTTTAGAGATTTCTAACTTACCATTTGAAGATTGTTGTACAATCTTTACACCTAAAGCTCCAAAGACTAAGCCTAGATTAGAGAAAATTAAAGGATATGAAGCGCGTGATGACTACTCAGATCTTATCGCTGAAACACTTGATAGTGTAGAAACTTATTTATTTGATAAGAATGGTAGAGTAGTAACACAAGATATGAAAGAACAAGAAGTTAAAAAAGAAGAAAAAGATGATTTTTCTGGATTATTATAAAATAGAAAGAGAGACAATTAATGGAAAAAAAAGTAATAGTAATAGGTGCAGGTTTAGCAGGAAGTGAAGCTGCTTGGCAACTAGCAAAACGTGGGGTTAAAGTGGATCTTTACGAAATGAGACCTAAAAAAATGACACCTGCGCACAAGACTCAAAATTTTGGAGAATTAGTATGTTCTAACTCATTAAGAGCGAACAACGTAACAAATGCAGTTGGTCTATTAAAAGAAGAGATGAGAATGTTAGATTCGATTATTATTAAATGTGCTGATGCAACACAAGTACCAGCTGGTGGGGCGTTAGCTGTAGATAGAGATAAATTCTCAGAGATGATTACTGAAACTATCAAGAATCACCCAAACATTAATGTAATCGGTGAAGAACTACCAACAATACCTAAAGGTGATATTCCTGTAATTGTTGCGACAGGTCCACTTACATCAGACGCACTAAGCCAAGATATTAGAAATTATACAAAACAAGATGGATTATACTTCTATGATGCTGCAGCCCCTATTATTGAGAAAGATTCAATCGATATGGATAAAGTTTATCTTAAATCTAGATATGATAAAGGTGAAGCTGCATACTTAAATTGTCCAATGACAAAAGAAGAATTCTTTAATTTTTATAATGAATTAATAAATGCGGAAGCAGCGCCATTAAAAGAATTTGAAAAAGAAATTTATTTTGAAGGATGTATGCCTTTTGAAGAAATGGCGAAACGTGGAGAAAAAACTTTATTATTTGGACCTATGAAACCAGTAGGTTTAGAAGATCCAAAAACTGATAAACGTCCATATGCTGTTGTACAATTACGTCAAGATAATAGCGAAGGTACTTTATATAATATCGTAGGTTTCCAAACACATCTTAAATGGGGAGAACAAAAGAGAATTATTAACCTGATTCCAGGATTAGAGAATGCTAATATTGTGCGTTATGGAGTTATGCATAGAAATACATACTTAAATTCTCCACAATTATTAGAAAAAACTTATAGACTAAAAGAGGAGAAAAACATCTATTTTGCTGGTCAAATGACAGGGGTAGAAGGATACGTGGAAAGTGCAGCTTCAGGAATTGTCGCAGCATTAAATGCTCTATACAATACAGAAGATAAGGAAGTAGTTTTCCCAACAGAAACTATGATCGGTGCTATGGCAAATTATATTGTAGACAATACAAGTAAAAATTTCCAACCTATGAATGCAAATTTTGGAATTATTAAACCACTTCCAGAAAGAATTAAAGATAAAAAGGAAAAATACGAAAGATATGCTAAAAGATCATTAGAAATGTTAGAAAATTTCAAAATTGATTAAATAAATTTTTAAAAAGTCTTACAATTTATTAAAATTAATGGTATAATAAGCAAGGAAGTATTTTGTAAGGAGAAAATTAATGGCAAGTTTATTACAAAAAACAAGAAAAATTAGTACAATTTTACAAGAAGGACGCCATGATAATGTAGACTTTGAAGCTATGGCTATGCGCCTAAGTCCAATTCTAGATTCTGTCGTATATATTCTTGATACTGAAGGTAATATACTTGGATATGATTCTATCGTTGATTATTCTAATGAACGTATGGAGAAAATTATTCAAGATAGAAAAGTGCCAAAAGCATATCTAGATGCAACATTGAAAGTTTATGCGACAAAAGTTAATATTCCATTCCAGGATCCATTATCAATTTTCCCAGAAGAAGAACAGGAGCGCTTTGAGACTAATAGCTATACTGTAATCCTACCAATCAGAGGTGGAGGAGATCGTCTAGGGACATTAGTTATTGGTAGAATGGATAGTGACTTCAAAGATGAAGATTTAGTACTAGCTGAATATGCGTCTACTGTAGTAGGAATAGAAATTTTACACGAAAAACAAGATAAAGAGAAAAACTTAGCACGTGATAAAGATATGGTCAATATGGCTCTAAATTCATTGTCATTTTCTGAAAAAGAAGCTATAGAACATATCTTTAGAGAATTAGATGGAACTGAAGGATTACTTATCGCTAGTAAAATTGCAGATAGAGTAGGCATTACTAGATCTGTAATTGTTAATGCATTAAGAAAACTAGAAAGTGCTGGAATTATTGAATCTAAGTCACTAGGTATGAAAGGAACTTATATTAAAGTTCTAAAAGAGTATTTCTTAGAATTAATGTTTTCTAATGAATTTTAAAAAGTAAAATTGTAAAAAAAAGAAAGATCGTTTGTGTACGGTCTTTCTTTTTTTTATTTTATGATATTTTTTATGAAAGTTTGCTTAAGAATTTTTCATTGTTGATGATAACTCGTGTGTGCGTAGCATCTCCGATTTTCTTATCTGCTTCAAAAGCTTCTAGAGAAAAAATTATAATTTTTTCTTTGATAATTTCTGTTATCTTACCTTGAACTGTAATTTTTTTACCAACTAGAGTAGGGGCTAGGTGATTAATATTGATGTTACTGCCAACACTTCCTAACTCATCTGATAAAAATGTATTTAAGTAATTTTTTGCTGCATTCTCCATGAAAGCAACAAGACTTGGAGTTGCAAGAACCTCTAAATCACCACTCCCCATAAATTTTGCAGTGTTATTATCTTGTACTAAATAATTTTGTTTGAATTCTTTATTAATTTCTATATTCATAATATTATCCCTCTGTTTATTCATAAAATGTTACTTCGTAGTCTACAAATTCATTGTTTTTGTAGTTGAATTTAGCTGAGAAGAATGGCTTATCTTTAACAAGCCAATCAAGAAAGATGTAATCTCCTTCCCAAGTTTTTATATCTTGTATTTTGGATTTTTTCACCCATACCAGATCGCCCTCATTGCAATCTTTAGTTAAAGTACCTTTGTAGTCAGTTGCGGTATATACGTATGTATACCAATCTTTTTCACCATCAAAATCAGGGAAGGTTATAATTCCTCTTAATTTAGGTTTTATAATATCAAGGTTTGTTTCTTCTTTAACCTCTCTAATAACACAGTCTTCAGGGCTTTCACCTGGTTCGAATTTTCCACCGACACTAATGGTTAAACCTTCATGAATATCGTTTTCTTTTTTATTTCTTTTTAACATTAAATAGTTTTCACCGTCATCGACGTAGCACATTGTTGCTAAAACATTGTTCATTTAATTATCTCCTATATTTAAATAAAAAGTAGGAAGGAGGAAATGAACTCCTCGATACCTACTTTATAAAATTTCTATATATTAATTGTTATGATTTACTTTTCTTCGCGTTTTTTATCGATACCTACTACGTCAAATAAAGCAGCAAAAATTGTAAATAATACAGCTAAAATTGCGCAGTCACGAATTGTATTGATTTCACCATTGCTTCCTAAAATAGATGATACGATAAATACTATAACAGCTGCAAATATAAATGACCAAAATAGTGAAATAATATATTTCATTGTTACCACTCCTTAAATTTTATCTACATTTTCTATTATACAACTATTCTAATAAACTAGCAAGATTTTTGTTGTTATTTTAAACATTTATATGTCTTTTAAAATTCATAAAATAAGTGTAAAATAAAAATATATATAATATGTATTGAAAATTAATGAAAGTATCAGTGAAAGCATCGAGAAAAATTTTCAATATATTATAGATAAATTTTTAAAATGTGTTATAATATAAACAAACTTATGGAGGTTTCTAATGTATCAGAAAATATATATAGACAAAAAAATTAAAAATTTAATTACTGAAAAAATTGAGAAAGTTTTTAGTGATCGTAGTATACCTTTTGAGTTTTTAGAAGATCTGAGTATAAATGATAGAAATTCATTATATATAACTGATAATAAAGAAAGACTTAGTGAGAATTTAATAAATGTGTTTATACTAAGAAAAGAATATGATTTTCTAGATGTTAAGAATGCGATATTTATTAGAAATATTGAAGATGTTGTTAATGTATTAAAAAATGATGTTTGGAAAAAGTGGGCTCAAGAGTTACAGTTTTTAGCACAGTGTAGTTTAGCCTACAGTAAAGATAAATTTGATAGAGAACGTTCTGAGAGAATTCGTGAGATTGCTTGTGAGATGTTATCTTATAAGTATGATTTACCTATCGAAAAAATAAAAATGGACTTTGCTTCTGAAATTGGTTATCAAACTCCTAAGGTTGAGACAAGAGCAGCAATAATTAAAGATGATAAGATATTATTAGTAAAAGAACAGCTTGATGGGAAATGGGCGCTTCCTGGAGGTTATCAAGATGTTAATGTAAGTATTCGAGAAAATGTTATAAAAGAAGCAAGCGAAGAAGCTGGTGCTGTTGTACAGCCATTAAAAGTTGTTGCTGTATTAGATTATAATAGGCATCATCATGTGAACTTTCCATTAGGGATGGTTAAAATATTTGTTTTATGTGAATATATTAATCATAGTTTTAATGAAAATACAGAAACTCTAGGAGCAGAATTTTATTCACTTGATGATTTACCAGAATTATCATTAACTAGAACCACGAAAAAACAATTAGAGATGTGTTTTGAATGTTATAAAAATCCTGAAAATTGGGATACAATTTTTGATTAGATTATGTGAGGAGTTGATTTATAAAGTATGAATTTACGCGAGACTTTAATTAATAAAAATCTCCCAGTTCATGAGCAACTTATTTTCTGCTTATTATTAACTATGGTTGGTGGATTTTTCGATGCGTATACTTTTGTTAATTGTGACGGTATATTTGCAAATGCTCAGACAGGGAACTTAATCTTTGTTGGTATAGATTTAATTGAGGGCAATTTTCGAGAGGTTTTACATTACTTAATACCAATTTTATCGTTTGTTGTAGGAGTATTAGTGAGTAAGTGTATCGAAACAAAGTATAAAGAGTTATCTATATTTAAACATATTTACATTTTATTACTTATTCAAATTTTTGCGTTATGTGTAATTCTGATTAAGTATAAGTATTTTGGTTTAGATATTAGACCGATTGTAATTTCTTTTATTTGTGCTATTCAATTTGATGGTTTTAGAAAAGTAAATAATTTAGTTTTTGCTAGTGTATTTTGTACTGGAAACTTGCGTTCTATGAGCGAGCATTTATATAAGTTTTTTGTATTGAAAAAGAAAGAGAGTAAAATCCCATTATTAATATACTTTACTCTTATTTCAGTGTTTCTAACAGGGGTAATTTTAGGGGCAGCAATGTCAAAATATTACCTAAATAAAGCAATTTTGATACCTTTAGTTATCATATGCATTAATCTATTTTTTGTTTCAATTATTTACCACAAGTTTGGAAGAAAAAGAATATAAAATAATAAAATTTCAAGGCGATTTTAGATATCATTTTTTATCATTCAAAAGCGTCTTGAATTTTTTTATATTTAGCTAAAAATTGTTGTAAATGCATTTACATAAAGTTTTATAGATGTTATAATCAATATAGAAATAAAAATTAGGGTAATTTTAATACTAAGGGGGTAATTTTATGAGCGAGACAGTATTAAAAAATTTCAATGAATATTTACTAAATAGGAAAGAGTTTTCTACAAACACTATTAATTCTTATGATAGGGACTTAAAGAAAATCTTTTTATATTTAGAGGAGAAGGGATATTCAACACAAGATTATTCTTGGTTAAATGAAGAATTTATTTCTAGATATATTGATTATTTAAGAGAGAAAGAATATTCTTCTGCAACTCTTGCAAGAACAATCTCTACTGTCCATATTTTTGTAGAGTATTTATGGTTTGAAAAAATTATTCCTAACAGAATAAATATCGATGTTCATATTGATAAAGAAGAACATCAAGACTTAGTGATTTTTACTAGACATGAAATTTCTAGAATTTTAGACGTGAATACAAAAAATTTAATGGGTTATAGGGATAAGGCAATATTTGAATTATCATACTCAATCGGTATTAAACCAACTGAATGTATTAATTTAGAACTTAGAGATGTTAATACAACTATCGGATATTTAAAATATAGAAAAAAAGATGGATATAGAACAGTAGCTCTTAATAAAGAATCTGTTGAAGCTATAGAAAATTATATTGTAGAGTTGAAAAAAGAATATCCAAACATCAAAGATGACAGTAAGTTATTCTTAAATCATGATGGTGAAGGTATTAGTCGCCAAGGTTTCTGGAAAATATTTAAGAAACGTCAGCAAGATTTAGGATTAACTAAAGAATTAAATACTATGAATTTTAGAAATTCTCTAGCTATCCACTTACTTGAAGATAAGGTGCCAGCTGAAGAAGTACAAGAACTATTAGGTTTAAAAAATATTCATAGTTTAAAATTATATTTCTCTAGTCTAGAGGGGAATAAATCGAAAAGAATGATGACGAATCATCCAAGAAAAACGATTAATTAAAGGATAAAATAAATGTATAATGTTAACTTAGAGGTTTTTCAAGGTCCACTTGATTTACTTTTGCATTTAATTGAAAAGATGGAAATTGATATATACAATATACCTATAGCTCGTCTAACAGAGAGTTATTTGGAATATATTAATAATAGTGACGAATTTTCATTAGAAAATGCAGAAGAATATATTGTAATGGCAGCCACATTGCTTCATATAAAAAGTAAAAATTTACTTCCTAAGTTTGAAGACGAAACTATAGAAGATGAAGAAGATTTAGTGCAACAACTTCTTGATTATAAAAATTATAAAGAACTTAGTGAGAAACTTGATAATCTTCAGAAAATCAGAGCTCAATTTTTAGATAAAGAGAGTATGAATATTGAAGAAGAAGGTAGTGTTGAAACTCTAAGAATGCCTTCTTCAAAATTATTACGAGCGATGGAAAATATTCTTAGATCTCTTGAAGATAAAGATAATGAAGTATCTTTAGTAAGTTATCGAAGAGAAGTGTCTTTCGAACAAGTGAAAGAAGAACTAGTCAATAAGTTTAAAAACAAAAGAAATATGTCATTTTTTGATTTGATTAAATCATATCCTCAAAAGAACGAAGTTGTTTTAGTGTTTATGGGGATATTAGCGATGATTAAAGATCAAGAGTTGCTATGTGTTGACAATGATAGTGAAATCATTCTAGAATATAAATCAAAGGAAAATTAATATGCTATTAGATGAGATAAAAAAAATAATTGAGGCTTTACTTTTTATGAAAGGTGAAGAAGGGCTTAATATTGAATATTTCTCTACTTTTATGGAAGTTGAGCCTCATGAAGCTGAAAATATGCTTAATGTGTTTTGTGAGGAGTACAATAATGCTAATAATTCTTTAATTATTAAGAAGTTTGGTGCAACTTATAAAATGTTATTAAGAGATGAAATGGCTGAGGTTATTAAGAAAGCTGTTATTTCTAAAAACCTTGTTAAGTTATCTAAAGCTTCTTTAGAAACTTTAGCGGTTATTGCATATAATCAACCGATAACAAAAGTTCAAATCGATAAAATAAGGGGTGTAAGTAGTGATTCTATATTACACTCTCTTGTTAGTAAGGAGCTTATTGTTTCTAATAAAACATTAGATACTATTGGTAAACCAAAATTATATGAAACAACTGATATATTTTTAGATGTTTTTGGATTAGAAAGTTTAGAACAATTACCAAAATCGGAAATTGTTACTAGTGAAGAAATAAATAAATTTTTACAAAATTAGGAGGATAAGATGGCAGAAAGATTGCAAAAATTAATAGCTGCATCAGGATACACATCAAGAAGGAAGGCTGAACAGCTTATTCTAGATGGAAAAGTAAGTGTTAATGGAGAAGTTGTTAAGGAATTAGGTGTTAAAGCTGAACCAAGTGACATTATTATTGTTGAAGGTGTACGTTTACTAAAAGAGAATAAGAGATATTACTTATTCTACAAACCAGAAAAAGTAATTACTTCAATGTCTGATGAAAAAGATCGTACATGTGTAAAAGACTTTTTTGAAAATGTTAATGAACGTGTAGTACCTGTAGGAAGATTAGACTATGATACTTCAGGTGCACTTATTATGTCTAACGATGGAGAGTTTATTAATTTAATAACACATCCTAAGCATAAGATTAAGAAGACATATGTTGCTAAAATTAATGGTAAATTAGAAGATAATCACCTTAGAATTCTTCGTAACGGGGTGAGAATCGATAATTATAAAACTGCTAAAGCGGAAGTTAATGTAGTTAAGAACAAAAACAAGAGTGGTAATACTTTAGTTAGATTAACAATACATGAAGGGAAAAACCGCCAAGTAAGAAGAATGTTTGAAGCATTAGGTTATGAAGTGATTAAGTTAAAACGTGAATCTATTGAAGATTTAACGTTAGAAGGATTAAAAAAAGGTGAATATAGACCTCTTACTATTCATGAAGTAAAACGACTTATTAATAAGGCTAAGAATGGTGAGAAGTAAATAAGAAATTAGGAAGTGATGTATTGTGTCAGAGAGAATATTAATAATAGATGATGAAGAAAGAATAAGAAAATTATTAATAATGTATCTTGAAAAAGAAGG
>ERZ773250.428-NODE-428-length-25073-cov-7.856024_pt1 | contig 25073 bp, 21 predicted proteins | sample MGYA00511258_ERZ773250 | MGnify/ENA primary metagenome ERZ773250 (study PRJEB29015, sample SAMEA2738164) | human oral metagenome | biome: human oral; feature: human-associated habitat; material: saliva | place: China | collected 2187 ... | reverse complement strand
CTTATGAAAGCTAAACTAGAGAGATAAGAAAATCTCTCTAAACAAACGCGAGGAGTCCAACCTCATGAAGTCAGCAACTTGACCGTTTGCGACTAGGTGCAGAACTAGTAACCCTAACGAGCGTTCGTCCTTCGTCATCGGGACCGTAACATATTAAGTTTACAACTAACATGGTCAATTTTAAAGTTTTTCAACTTAAGGTCTCACGGTTAACCTATTCCATTCAAGTATATCTCATTTCAACTAAAAAGCCACACAATGAGAAATCTCCTTAAACTTCTAAATTTTAATTCACCTTACAGGGATATGCTAAACTGTCTTGCGTTTAATACATATTTATAAGACTATAGAGTAAACACCTTTTACAGTGGATACCCTTAAGTTTAACTGTAAAAATACAATTAAACTTTTGAGCCATATTTCATGCTCTTTATGACTAGGTGCAGAACTAATAACTCAATAGAGTGTTCGTCCTTCGTCACTGGGACCCGTCGCACCCTTGAACACTCAAACCAAAGACTAAAGTTTCCAAAAACCATTTGAATGTTCGATGCACACCTATGTCTATGTATGTTGTAAATGGAAATGCCGAACCCAGCAGTTCGGAGACTCTTGGCATGAGTTTAAACCAAGAGCGTAAAGTTGACTATTCGGCTTTGTGCCAAGCTTTACGTTATGCCTAGCTCATGACAACCACGTGTTAAACGAAGTTTTTCAATTCTAGGAAAAAGGCTTGCAGTCTAAAAACTGCAATGAGTATCTAACGGAATCAAACCGCTAAAGGGTGAAAACCTTGCCCTCAGACGATACCCAAGAGTTAAAAACAAAATTTTAACTCTAAACTGATAACAACTAATAGCGAAAGTTACTTTCTATTAGTTTATTATTTAACTGCTTCTTTAAGAGCTTTACCAGCTTTGAAAGCAGGGGCTTTAGTAGCTGCGATTGTGATTTCTTGACCTGTTTGTGGGTTACGACCTTTACGTTCTGCACGTTCGCGAACTTCAAAGTTACCAAAACCGATAAGTTGAACTTTTTCACCAGCAGCAAGGTAGTCAGATACAGCTTCAAAAGTTGCGTTAACTGCTGCAGCAGCATCTTTCTTAGTCAATTCAGTAGCTTCTGCTACTTTTGCAATCAAATCATGTTTATTAGCCATGTTGGCTCCTTTCTTTATTCGTCAGCCTTTTGGCTAACTTACAATAAACATTATACCACACAAACCTAGTTCTGTCAACAGTTTTAATCAAATTTCTTTAAAAATGTGTTGATTTATAAGGGTTTGCACAGAAAACGCTGATATATCAACGTTTCTGAGACTTCAAAAATCTGAAATTTTTCATTAATTTGAGTGTTTTAAGGTCTTATCTAGCAAATTTTTAACAAAATCTGGCGCTTGAAGAGTCACAACTGTCCGAATTGTGGACGAAGGAAAGATACCGCTCTTACGAGAGTCTACCGAGTTTTCTCGATTATCTCCCATTAGAAAATACTCATCCTTACCTACAGTCGTAGTTACACCTTTATGCGCCCCTAACCAAGTGGTTGTGTCGTCTACCATTTTCCTAGTCTCAGTTGAATTATCTTCTAAAGCACCGTTGATATAAATACCATTATCTAAAACTTTAATTTGATCACCCTCTGTTGCAACCACTCGTTTTACAATACGAACTCTATCTAAAACGTTATAAGCAGTTACAATGTCTCCTCTATTTGGGTGTTTAAACTCTTTAATAGTGCTGAACCAAACTTGACCGTCTTTCATAGCTGGCTCCATAGACGACCCTGAAATCTTAATTGGACTAAAAGTCAACTTCAGAACCATTAAAATAGCAAAGACGAAAATGAAAGCAACGGTAAAACCACGTAGAAAACGGAAGATACCACTCTCTTTGCTTTTCTTTGGTTTTTGACTGCGAGTATAGGTTGGCTCTTTAATAGGGTTAGACTCTAACTCAAAGTCCTCTTGGGTCAATTCCCCAAGGACACTTGTTTTATAGTTGGACATAAAACTATCAACCCTCTTCTTCCTCAGTACCCTCAGAAGGCTCAGAAGGCTCAGATTTAACCTCTACGCTATCTGTTTTTGCTCCTTTGAGTTTCTCACCTTCAACTGGTAACAAGCGCTCAAAATAGTTCTCTGGGTGTTCTAAATCATCTGTAATTGATTTAAACATAAAGTTCAAATAGTTACGCACTTGTAAATACAAAACTGCGTGGAAAAAGACAGATACCGCAAGACCTACTATAATTACACCTAGCACTACAAATAGTGACCATTGTGAAAATCCAACCGTAATCCCATAGTTGACAGTTGAGAATAAAGCAATAATAATCAGCATTAAGTTCGCATAGACTCTTTCCCTTAAAGAACCATAGTAACTCAACATCTTGTCTGTACTGTAACCTTTCGTCTTATTTACTAAACGTTTTAAGACCAAATTTAAAACAAATTCTCTCATTTTCGTAGATACTCTTTCTCTTAATTAAAAGAGGACTGCTCTTAACAGTCCTCAAACGTACATGCTAAAGCTTAGTTTTCTTTAGTCGTCCTTTCTTCTACGAGGTTTTATTCTTTTTTCTCAGCTTTTGGTTTTTCATCAGCTAGAACCTCAGTTTCTTCTGCAAGAATAGAAGTTTTCTCTGCATCGTCAAGTACAGAAGTCTGCTCAGAAGTTTCTTCATCTAACACAGAAGTGTGTTCTTCATCTTCCAATACAGAAGTTTGCTCACTAGTTTCCTCATCAAGAATAGAAGTTTGCTCAGAAGTTTCTTCCGATAAAACATCTGTGAACTCATCAGTCAATACTGAGGTTTCAGCAACGACTCCTGTTTCATCTAGTGGAAGAGTTGCAGTCGAACTATCATCAGTCGTGACACCCCCCATAGTTGGTGTAACAACTACCACAGGCTCTTCTTTCAAAGAGTCAAGAAGCTCAGAAACGACTTCACCACTATCTTCCAATTCGCTAGTCTCAGTTACACCAGTTTCCTTTGGTTGACCTGTTGAAGCAGAACCACTACCTGACGATACCAATCCTTCTGCTTCAGTGACAATATGCGCACCAATACGAAGTTCTTCTAATTCTCGTTCTTTACGTTTACGCTTGCGAACTGCTGCAAACCACCAAGTTAACAAACCACCAAAGAAACCTAACCCTAAAGTACCTACTGCAAATTTAAAGTTATCAGAACCAAGAAGTGCTTGGGCAGTTGTAGCAGTAATTGTGATACCCTCAACCTTTTGGGTTGTAGTATTTCCTGCTAAGTCCACCACCTCAACTTCAATCGAATAAGGTTTATCAGAGTGTTCAAGTTCAATTAACTTCTCACCTTTTAGCAATTCTTCTTTAGTGAACTCATAAACTTTACCGTTTACTAATACACGTACACGTGCTAAACCAATGTTATCTTTAACTAAGACTTTAAATTGGTGTTTAGCAGTGTTGTACTTACCATTGTTTGTTACACCCTCAATCTTCAACTCAGGTACAATGTTATCCAATACGAATTGGAATTGAACCGAAGCATTTGAAGAAGACGCATGACCGTCAACGTCTACAGTTGCAACCGAGATTGACCATACCCCATTTTCCTTGAAGCCGTCTTTGTTAAAAGTATATGTATAAGTGTAAGAACCATCTTCCTCTTTCTTCTCATCTACTTTAACGAGACTTGCATCTACTGTTACTACTTTACCATCTAATGTAAAGGTAAACTTCGTTTTGCTTGTGTCTAGTCGTGTAGTTGAGTGTTCAGAAAGTTTCAAGTCCTCACTCAAACGTTGGTAATAAGCACCGTTTACATCTTTATTCAACCAATCGTAAGTTGAACCGTTTTTGTTTACTGCATAAGTGATTGTTTTCTCAGAAACTTGACCTTTATCATCCGTTACTTGCACTTTAACCGTATAAACCCCATCTTTTTCTGGGAGATTATCTGCTACGAATGAACCATTTACCACTCGACCTGTTAACTCAGTTGTACCATCTTGTGAAGACACTGTAGCTTTAACGTTTTGAACGAAACCTCCGGATACCCCAATGGTAATCTTATCTGGGCTTTCAACATAGTTCGTTTGGTTCGAAACCCCACCAATGTTGATATTGTCGTTAGGTCTTGGAGCGTTTGTGTTACCATTAGCGTTATCGTGGTCTTGTGGTTGTGGGTTAATGATAGTTGTGTTTCCACCTACCGTACCGTTGTTATCACTTGGAGTAGTTGGAACTATAGGAGCTGGGGATGGAGCAATCGGTGTATCTGGTACAATCGGAGCAGTTGGTTGAGTTGGAGTAACTGGTGCAACTGGCTCAGTTGGTGTAGTTGGAACTACTGGTGTTGTAGGTACAACCGGTTTTTCATCACCGCTAGGAGTTGGTTTCACATCTTCTGATGGTTTAGTAGGCTCACTTGGTGTTGGAGTTGGTGTAGGAGTCGGTTTAGTATCCTCACTAGGTTTTTCCGACTCACTTGGTTTTTCCTCAGAAGGTTTTGTTGGTTCTTCTGGTGTTGGAGTTGGTGTTGGAGTAAGCTCTGGAGTTGGTTTAACTTCAGGAACTTTTCCTTTCAAGTGGAACACTTGATTACCAAATTTTCGACCAAAGCGAGATACCGCAGAGTCACTAATTGTAAAATCATATTCACCCTCTGGGAGAACAGAACCATCAAAGTGGTAAACTCCGTTTACTAAAGATGCAGTAAGGGTTGTTTTACCGTCTTTTGTAGTTAAGGTTAAGGTGTCTGGTAGTGTATCACCCTCTAAAGTAGGCGTTACAGTTAAATCCAATGAACGCTCTTCGGACTTGGCAGTCACTTCGTGCGTTCCTTTGTCTACAATCGTTCCTAAAGGTTCTCTATGTTCAACTCCATCTTTGTCTGTGTAGACTAACTCTAAAGTAGAGTTTACTGGAAGAACTTCTCCTTTTGAACCTTGTGACTCATTAACTGTACCATTTGCTAATGTTTGTACAATTTTCACGGAGTCTGGTGAGATACCATCTGGCACTGTAACCGTAACTTTTTGTTTGTCGTTAGCAGTTACATTGTAAGTATTGTCTTGTTTTTCAACCACTTTGTCATTGTCGAAAGTCAAAGTAGGTTTAGTTTCAGTTGGTTTTTCCTCTTTAGGTTTGTCTCCATCTTTAGGAGTTTCCTCTTTAGGTTTATCACCCTCTTTAGGAGTTTCCTCTTTAGGTTTATCACCCTCTTTAGGAGTTTCCTCTTTAGGTTTATCACCTTCACTTGGCGGAGTTGTAGGGTTTTCTTCCTTCGGTTTGTCTCCATCTTTTGGCTTATCACCCTCACTTGGTGGAGGTGTTGGAGTTTCCTCTTTTGGTTTCTCCCCTTCAGTTGGTGGAGTCACAGGTTCACTTGGATTTGAAGGAGTTTCTTCTTTAGGTTTTTCTCCTTCACTTGGTGGAGTTGTTGGCTCTTCTGGTGTCGGAGTTGAAGGTTGCTCCTCTTTTGGTTTTTCACCCTCAGTTGGGTTACTTGGAGTTTCCTCTTTTGGTTTTTCGCCTTCTGTTGGAGGTGTAGTTGGTTCACTTGGAGTTGTTGGCACTTCCTCTTTAGGCTTTTCACCCTCTGTTGGAGTTGAAGGTTGCTCCTCTTTTGGTTTTTCTCCTTCACTTGGAGGTGTTGTTGGAGTCTCACTAGGTTGACCTTCAGACGGATTGGATACCGGACTGTCAGCTTTTGGTGTTGACGGGCTCTCAGAACCCTCAGAACCACTTGTAGGAGCACTTGGAGTTGACCCCTCAGTATTACCCTCTACTGGTTTTTCAGAAGAAGCTGGGGCATTCTGAGAAGGCTCAGAAGTGCTTGGTGCAGGAGTCTCACTAGAAGGCTCATTATCTTTTGGAGACTCAGCTTTAGGCTCTCCATTAGCGTTATTGGGAGTTTCTTCTGCTTTAGGAGTGTCCTCAGACTTAGGTTTCTCTTCTGCTTTTGGAGTTTCCGAAGGTGTTGGAGTCGGAGTTGTTTCCGAATTAGGAGCGGATACCGGTGTAGTAGGTTCTCCATTTGAATTTGTTGGTGTTGTAGTGCTTGGAGTTGTAGGCTCAATCGTTACCGTAGGCGAAACTCGGTCAAAACCTTGTTCTTCTGCACCCACAGAACCTACAGTAGCTACAGTTGCTACCGCTGCCGCTGCAACTACCCCTCTTTTTACACTCAAACGTAAGGCTTTCTTACGTTTCATCTCTTTTGACATGTACGTTCCTCAGTCTTTCTGCTAGTTTTTAACGAAAAAGGGAGGTAGACTCCCTTTACCTAAACTTCATTATAGCACAACTTACTTATTATGCAAGTGTTTTCTACATTAAAGCTCAATATTATCATAAATTGTCGCCACTTGGAAGATACCCTTGGCAGAAATCGGAGTAGCTAAAGACCGTTTAATCTGCGATTTTACTTGTCTTTGCTCTCTTTTCTCAGCTAGAGTTTCTACCTCATCAGAGTCCAAAACACCTGTTTGTTCTTCTTCGTATTCTTCCTCATGGTAATTCAACGAAATAGACTCATCTACTTCTAAATTTGAAGTCGTTGCAGAGTTGTTCTCCATAAGAACACCCAATAATTCATCTACTTTCTCTGGGTTTTTAAACAAGTCTTGAGTTAAAGAGCCTGTCGTGTGAGCAGAACCAAACACTCGACCTGTGGATACCCCTTCCATAGCTGAATACTTCTCTACCAACTCAGCAGTTTGCTCTGCTCCAATTAAACCTTTGCGAGCTTCAATACGAGACAAGACTTTCTTCTTCTCCCTACCTGTGTAAATGTCAAGTGTGGATTTAATACCGTATTTAGCCGAAATAATTAACAAACCTACTACAGAAACCGCAATGAGTAGGATTCCTAAAATTGTAAAAATGTTCATGAAACCCACCCCCCCTAACGTTTTCCATACGTTGTGTTCAATTTATTTCGAACGGTGTCAACTCGGCTCTGCAACTCAGCTTTCGCTTTGTTCTGTGCATCGGTTTTACCTGTGTAGGTCGATACCGATGCAACTGCTTTATCAAATACTGTAGTCAGCTCTTCTAAAGTCAAACCGTCCGCTTTCAAACCACCTGAATAAGAGTCGATTACATCAAAGACACTTTGTAAGTAAGTTAATTGCAACTGTGGGTCAGAACCCATTTCAGACTCTAACTCACTTAAAGCAGTCCAGTATTTCTTATACATACCACTATCTGAATTATCCGTAATCGAACTTAAAATACCCTTCTTGAATGTACCTAGTTCTAAGTAAATTGAAAGCAAATGCTGATTTTTATCAGATACACCAAACTCTTTGGCTTGTTCAAACCATGGTACAGACTTCGTTTGTCCGTTTTGTGGGTAATAGAACCAATATAACTGACCTACTTGATAAAGCAAGTCTCCTGCTCCTTCTTTCCCTTTCAAGCTAGGAATATTAGACTGTAAGGCACCCAAGAGTTGAAACTCATCTTCACTTGTAAAATGACCACTTGAACGGTAGATTTGAACTAACTCCATGTAAGGTTCTACCTCATTCGGTAAAATCTTACTTGCTTCTAACAAGGAGTCAATGTTCTGAGAAGTTTTACCTGTAGCTAACGCTTGCTTATAAGCATCTGTTGTTGCCATTTGCGAATACAAGACACCCGTTCCTAATAACAAACCACCCAAAATCAACGTTCCAAACAAGCTATAAATGGTTGTAGCTCTCTTCTTAATCTTCTTAATGTAACCTTCAGACATCTTATCAATGTTCTTCAAGTCATAAATCATTTCCTCTACGGACTGATACCTGTCTTGTGGTTTAAAGGCAGTTGCCTTCTCAATAATCTTCTCCAAACCTACTGATCGAGTGGAGTCATATTGACGAATTGGTAAAATCGGCAACTTCCGACCATCTTGTAAAACCTCTATAGAAGGGCTGTTACGAGTTGCTAAGAAGTACAAAGTACGACCCAAGGCATAGATATCCGAACGCTCATCAAACCAAGCTTCTTTTGTGCGCATCTCTGGAGCTGCATACCCTTTTGTACCCAACTTAGGTTCTTTACTATAATCAAAGTCAGGACCCACCTCACGTGAGATACCGAAGTCCATGAGGAACAAGTGATTCTCATTAGACAACATGACATTGTGAGGTTTCAAATCTCGATAAATGACCTTTGGATTACGATTATGCAAATACTTCAAAGTATCACACAAAGCCAAACCCCAACGGACAATAGATTTTTCATCAATGTAAGACTTCTTCGCAATCAGGTCTCGCAAAGAATAACCTTCGATATAGTCCATGACAATTAAGAGAGAGTGCGCATCTTTTGTCATTTTAATAATACGAGGAATAGATGGATGTGACAAAGATTTCAACAAGTTAACTTCTGCAATTACCGCTCTCGCTTGTCTTTCACCCTCTTTTGTTCCCCTTACTGGGACTTCTTTTAAAGCCAAGAGACGGTTCAATTCAATATCTCGAACCAAATATACAGTCGCAGAACCACCTTGTCCAATTTGCTTTATGACTTCCCAAGAACCCTCTACTATATCGCCTACTTTTAAGTATGTTCTAATAGCCAACTAAACTACCTACTTTCTACTAACCACGGATTACATAACCAATGGAATCCGAAATAAACTGCCATATACTGCCTGCGGTTTCATACATGATACCCGACACACCTAATACACCTGCTAAACTAAAAATCGCAGCCCATATCAAGGTATCACCCAAACCTAAACGCTTAGTTTTCAGTTTCGTATTTTCTCTCTTGTCTGCAAACCACAAACCACCTGAACCATTACGGTTCTGCTCAATCGCTCTAAAGTTCAAAGTTACAAAACGCATGGCTGGGCTATCAATGTATACAAACCAAGAGTCTACTACATAAGCCAATAATAGAATAGATGGATACACCAAAGCTAACATAGACAAGACCATCACAACTAAACGAGCGCCTTTAATCGTTCTCTTTTGTAAAGAAACTTCACGCTCTTCTTTCCATTTAGCAATACTTGTGGCTTCGTCACCTTTCAATTTCTCAATCTTATCTAAGCGACCTTTAAAGCCTTGTTCTTCTTTACCATAGTCTCGGTCTTTAGGCATGTTTGGGATGGCGTCCTCAGACCAACGTTTTAAATTATCGGATACGGAGTCTTTCTTTTTGCTAGAATCTTTTGAATCACTACTTATAGTACCATATTCGTCTTTGATTTTTTCATAAATGGCTTTCGCCATATTTACACGTGCTTCTTGAGTACGCGTACCCGGTCTTTCAAACCCCGCCATGAAACCTAAAGCAGCAGCTTCTACATCATCAGCTTTCATAAACTCTTCAAAGGTGTGGTATTTTTGCTGTGCATTTTCATAAGGTTTTCCCCAAGGAGTGTTGATATAGTTTTCAAAATAAGAATCACCCCACTTAGTTGCACCTTTTTGCTCTTCATACATATACTCAATCGAAGCTTTACCTGCTTGTTCAGGGTCGGAAAGCTTATACCCCTTTTCATTTACCCAATTTACATATTGGTCTCTACGCAAGCTCTCAGCTCCCGTATTAGGGTCTCTTGTATTTGTCCATTGAAATAGACCAATCCCTTTACTGTTACCCGGTTGAGGTGTTGCTTCTTCTTCCAAAGTGGCATCGAAACCAGACTCCTCATTGGCGTTCCCCATAATTCCTGCAAAAGACTCAGCAGTAAATCCTAGTTCTTTTGCTTTTGATGCTGCAGCTCGGATAACTTTCCAATGTTTCTCAGAAATTTGGTCAACAGAAGAATACCCAGCTTGGACACTTAAGAGCGGAAAAGCTAAAGGTACTAAAAGCATACCAATAGCTAATGACCCTTTAATCTTTTTTGTCAAACTTGCACCCATAAAACACCTACCTCCGTTTTAATTGGAGTGTAAACTGCTAAATCCTCCAAGTTACCACCTTTTATATCGTCTTTATTTGAGGAACCTACTTGACCACCAAACTCTGAAAGAACTTTGTACGAACCTGTAGACTTGTCCTCTACCACAACATATCGAACACCTACATCATATAATGTAAATGTACCTACAATAGATTCATTTGAGTTCAGTTGCATTAATTTCTCATCAACTTTACTATCTTTATTTAGAGCAAACTCTACACTCGGTGTATCTTCCAACAAACTACCTGAGCGCAAACCGATAGTTAGATACCCTTCTGCGCCTTTCATAATTTGTTGAACACCTTCAAAACCATAAGGTTTAGACTCTTTTGTCCAAACCGCTACAACTTTACCTAACTTGTTCACTAACACTTTTTGGCTATCTGATCCAACTGCGTATAAACCATTTGAAGTTCTTACCACAGTTGCACCTTCGAAAGACCAACCAAGTTTTTTAGCAAATACCGTAGCTACTGCAACTACACCTTTAGGTGCATTAACTGAGTCTTTTTCAAAAGTTATCTTACTCTCAGCAAGACCTTTCTTCCAGAACTGCCACCACTGTTTGTCTTTATTGGGGAGTAAAAATCCAACACTGTTACTCTCAGCTAGGCGTTTTTCTCCAACTCGCTCAAAAGCCAAAGAGCTATCTGCTTGAGACTCTTCTTGTTCTTTTGGAACATCTGCATCTTGATTTAAAGAAACCCAAGAAAGTCGGTGTTGTTTTCCATTTTTCAACTCAGCTTTGTCATAAAGAGGTTTTACTCCTTTAGGATACGCTCCCTTATCTAACCCTTTCACATAAGGTAAAGATAAAGCTGAGTTCATAGAACCTACAAAATCGCTTTCAGAACTGTATTTATACTTAAACAAGAGAGCTACTGCTTCATCAGAGCTACCTGTTTCAAGTAAGCGTTTAGCTAGTTCAGAGTCGCTATTTACCAAGTCCGAGACAAAATCGGATACCGAAAACTGACTTGGATTTAAACCAAAGTCTGTATTTCTCACCCACAGAGCCATTAAGACACTTGGGAGAAACCCAACTTTCTCTGCTTGAGACTTAACTTCATCTTTTTCTTTCTCTAAAGTTTTGGTTAAGACACTTTGAGTTTGACTTGCCTTCGTTTGTTCTTCTGCTAATACACGTGTGGAGTTTAAGACAAAAGGAGAACTGCTTAACACAAGAATACATAAACTTATTAAAGCTACTTGTTTTTTCATATTTTCCCCTTTCTAATTCAACTGAAACTTAGGGTGTGCAAAGTAATGATACCCTGTCTTAGTTGTGTCAATCTTAGTGTAACCTTTGCTTTCAAGCTCTGTTACTTGTTTTCCTCTAAACAACTTTGGTACAAGCAAATCTAGTTTTGTAGAACCTTTATAACCTACACCAACTAAACCTTTTGTTAAAGAGTAAGTCAGCTCATAGTTGTTTGAGCGAAATGTAACCAGAGTAGAATCACCGTCAACTTTACCTACTGGTTGAGTTAAGGTAAAATCTTCTCCTAGTTTTGCTAAGACACTTTCTAACTCAGCTAACTTGTATTGACCTTCTAAACGACTTAACTGGTATTCTTTAGTATAAAGAAAGTCAGTTGTTGGCGAACTTTCGGATACTGACTCCAAACTTTGAAGTTGGTCGAATGATAAATCTTTATCAGTCACACCCTTAGCAATAGTCTGTTGGCGCTCTTGGTTTTTGTCTGGTGCAATTTCTTTTACTGGGCTAAAATACCCTGCAAAAAGTATTAAAATCGCTAAGAATACAAAGAAAAACGCAATCAGAAAGTAAATCGCTTTGTACTGAACTATCCGTTTTCTTTCATACATTAGGGGTTCTCCCTTCTTTCAATCTTACTAAGGAAAAAGAGGATTGCACTATCCTCTTTACTTATTTTACTTAGTGTTATTGTACCACATCAAATCGAACTTATCAATAGTTGCAGTCTATTCTTCGGTTGGAGTGGCAACCTCTTGTTTTGGTGCAGTTGGGTAAGACCCAGTATTGCTTGCATCGTAGCGATTAAATTGCAATTTATAACCATCAAAGGCAACATTGGTTGTATCTCCTAATTCAAGACCTTCGACTTTGCGCTGAAGTCCGGATACCCTAGAGTCAAGTAAGTCAATGACGTGAACTAAATAAGCGTAGACTGTTTTAGGGCGCTCTCCAAACTCTCCGTGGTGTTCTAAAATAATTGCTTGTAACTCACGATAAAACATTTCATTGTAAGTTTCTTCAATCAAGTCTTTGTATTTAGAAATAATCTCAATTCCTAAATAAGTGTGAGGAACAATCGAAATCTCAGTATAAGCACCGTTTTTCAACTCTAAAATCTTACCAAAGTCATGAACTACTAAACCTAGAATGACCAAATCACGCTCTTCAGGACTCATAGTATGAAGCAACTCATATTCAGTCATAGCAACTTCTGCGTATCTCAATAGTTTGCGAATGTGGTTCAGCAAACCTCCGACTTTGCCGTCATGATACCCACCATATTGAGCAGCCATAGCAACACTCAACTCTTTCCCTCTGTCACTTAACATGTGCAGAGTCAACTGAGCGCCTTTTTCAGTCATGAGCTTACGAACCAAAGCGCCAATTTCATGAGCATTTTTACTTGGATCAATCACTTCCATAAACTCAGAAGGATTGTAGTCCGCAGATAAACCACGGATACCCTCAAGTTTCGCAGATAAACCTCCGTTGTAGTCTTGAATCGTAACGTCACCATCACTTACATAAATAGTTGTGACCCCATTTTCTTTAAATTGAGACACAATCACATTGTCAAAACACACAAAGCGAATAGAAGCTCCACCTCTTACAATAATCGACCCTTGCAACATGTCTGAATCATTGCGAGTTTTACTGATGCTCATACCTTGCAAGAGAAAAGATCCTTGCTTTCTACCTAAACTATTAATGTCAATCGTCATTCACTGCTACCTACCTAATCTATCTAAACTGCTAAACTTTTACGGCATATAAAATATTGCCGAAATGTTATCTTTCTGACCTTCACCAATCATCATACGCGACATAGACTCTAATTGGTTCTCCTTAGACCAAATTAACTTCGCTTTTTCTTTTGTCAAAAACTCTGAAAAACCGTCTGAGGTCAGTAGGATACCCTCTCCCACTTTCAACTCCAATAATGAAGACTGTTGCAGACGGAAACCTCTACTCACCCCTACTGCCTTTGTAATCTTATGGCGGTTAGGGTGTTTCTTAATCTCTGCTTCTGTCATAGTGCCTTCTTTTAGTTGATTAAAAGCCCATGAATCATCTTCTGTCTGCAAAATCAACCCCCTTTGATTTAAAACGTATAAGCGAGAGTCACCTACTTGAAGAGTTAAAAACTGAGAGCCTTGGACGATACCGACTGTACAAGTAGTTGCAGATGTACCTTTTACATTTGCAAACTCTTCACACAAACGAGCGTGCGCTCTATAAATACCTTGAGAGACAACCTCTGCGATAGATTCTAACCATGTACTTGCAGAACCTTTATTCTCAATAGACTCTACTGCAGAGCGAATGGATTGAACAGTTAGTGAAGATGCGTATTTACCTCGAACTCCCCCACCCATTCCATCACAGACGACCAAGACATAAATAGGCGTTTCTCCAAGTTCTACTCCTGAAACCTTGAAGCATCCAATGGTATCCTCATTCTTTTCTCGATACCCTTTGACCCTTGACGTTCCGTTGTAACCACCTCGGTCTGAATAATATTCTAGTCTCATCACTCTCTAAACCTCTTTTTCTTTAAACACAACTTCTTCCTTAGCAATCTTCAAGGTGTCTCCATTGTGAAGCTCTCTCAAGTCTCTTGCAAAAATACGCTCTTCACTTCTCCACTCAGAACCTTTAGCAGCGTCATTTTTCAACCAAGTTCCGTTCGTTGAACCCATGTCTTCTACATAGAATGTGCTTTCTTCTTCCTCATAAATAATCTTGAAGTGAGTACCTGACATGTACTTATTATCTCTGAAAGCAATCGACTCTTCTACACCGTCAATCGCTTTAGGGCGCTTACCAAAGACCCAAGTATCTACTCCGCTTCGTCTGTCTAGCTCAAAGCTTTCGCCTGTTTCACGTGTTAAATACCCTACTTTGTGGTATCTGCGAGTTGGAGCTACTGTATCTGAGTCGTCAAGTACAGAAGTCAATTCTCCCTCATCAAAATCAGAAGTGTCTTCATCAAGTAAGCCTGTACGCTCAATCATTTCAGTATCTAAAGCGGTTAAGTCTAACTCAACTCCACCTACAACCTCAGTGACTACTTCAGGTGCAAGCTCTTCTTCAATCGCTTCAACACCTTCTAAAATCAATTTTAACTGTGGTGAACTATAAGAAAGCAGATTTTCGGAACGATACCGCAGAGCTTCTTGCCCTAGATTATAAATAAAATTCTGTGGATCAACCTCTTTACGCTCAACCATTTCAAGGAAACCTAATAAACGACTCAACCCTTGTTCATCAACGTTTTGGAATGGTTTTGCATTTTTTAACAATGTGCGAACCAAGTGATAAAACCCTGAACCCTCAACCGTCTTCAAATTCAAAGGGTAAACCAAGAAGTAAACATTCCCTGAAACATCTAAGAAAATACTATCGGCTGACCAATCTAAAAATGAAGGAGGAATTTGTAAGTCATTTGAAAGTTGTAAAACCGAACGGTAAATATTTGCAATCAATAAGTAAAACTCATCAATCGTAATAGCTGAACCCAACCGAACTCTTAATGATATTAACCCACTCAAATCATAACGAAAGGCACGTTTTTTCTCATTGTACTCAAACGGTACACTTGTCATGAACCCACTTGAACGAAGAGCATTAACAACACCCTCATTGACTTGCTCTTTCTTACTCAATTCCAAAATAAGAAAGTGCTTGTTATCTTTTGAACTATATTTTACTGTTCCCAAATTGCTACCTCACAGTTCCTATCTGGATATAGGGGATACCCTCTGTTACTTGCGACACAAGGAGTACGAACTGTGTCTCTAACGTGAAACCACTCTCCCCTTTTAACTTTTTCAACACTTCAGTCATAGGTAAAGCTCGCCCTCTCAAATCAAACACTCGTAAGTTGCGACCTTTTACTTGAGACTTTAACCACTCTCCTAAAACCTCTGGTTCCAATATCATTTCATTTTCTACTTGAAGTTGGAGAACTGGAAACGTCAACATATCTTCTAAAACTGCCTTTTGGGTAGATGTTAGAGCTAAGTGTGTCGAACCTAACTGTGGTTTAGAATGTTCTAACTCACTTCCCACTAAGTCGTCACTCACACTATACAAAACCTCTCTATCAAAACCAACCGTTCGAGGATACACTAGACCTGACGCACTTGTTAAAGCGTAGGGAACCTCTGGCCATTTCTTTAAGGTTTGCACTGCTAAGTCTTCCTTGTAAGGACTTTCTTCATAAAGCTTGCACATACAAGCTCTTACTACCCAACGACCATCTACTTTAGCAAATCTTAGTAAAGAAAGCTCTGGGGAGTAATCTTCAAAAGTTACTGGGCTTAAAGTTCCTGTTAAGTGAACAATCGTACCTAATAGTTGGTCTTTTGGAACGCTTACATAGATAAACCCTTCTGTAATCAATTCTCCGTGAGACTTATGATACCCAAGGAGCGCTCGTGCTTGCACAATCTTAACTGCTGATGAGATTTTCACACCATCTCGGAAGAATTTACGAGGATCTACTTCACTTACTAAATACACAGAAAGAGTAAGCGAACTAACTCGCCCCTCTTTTGCTACTTCATTCAATAAATCAAATTGTTTCATGTACTTTAACCCAAGTAAGTCAAGGTAACAAAGATATTCCAATACACTTCTTTGTCAACCATTACCAAATACGAAACTGCATCTAAAGAGTTACTGTCAACCTTCTCTCCAAAACGCTTTTCAACCACTTTGTACAAAGGTGCATCTTCTCCTAAATACTGATGGAAAATTGCTCGGAACTCAGATACCAACGCAGAAACATCATCACAAAGCAAACCAATGGTCTGTACTTCTCCTTGTGCTTCTAAGGTTACTGAGAGTTTATATTTAGAACCACCCTCAATCATATCTACACTTGTTTCTAACAAGTTTTCTTGTTCTTGTATAAAAGAGTTAGAGTCCGTTAAAAGACCTTTAAACTTCTCTTTCAAACCTGTTGTGTATGGAAAATCTGTTGCTACGGAAACCATCGATACCACTCCCTCACTTATCTATAAAATTGCTAACATTTTCTGACCTGAGAAACCTCGGTCTTTATCCAAATAAAACTTGTGTTCTAAATTGCGAACCAACTGATATAAGTGGCGCAACTTCTCTTTCTTGAAGTAACCAATCACTTTCTCCTTTGGAGACTCATTAAGGTCAACCGCAAGAACTAAAGTCATACAAACCTCAACTGACTTTTCTCCTGTTTCAGACTCTTTCTCAAAATCTTCAAAGTTTTTCGTTTCACGTGTACTAGAAGAGATTAAACCTTTAATGGCATCCATAGTGACTGTGGACATCTGAGACTCTGGAGTTAAACGCACTTCGAACAAAGGATACCCTTTCTCTAATTCAAAACCAATACGAGCTACTTGTTTCTCTTTACTTTGTAACTCTGCTACGACCTCTTCGTTGGTTTTAAGAGAATCTGTTGAGCCTACTTCTAACTCTTCCAGTTCTTCTAATTCAATACTCACTTCAAACTCCTCAGAGCTTGTTACTTCTAAGCTATCTAATAAATCGTCTATCACACATAAATCTCCTACAATAATCAATTATCAATATTATAGCACTAAACTCCAATAAATGCAAGAAACAAGAGAAAATTTCTTGTCAGAATAGGCATTTTACCAACATAGTCTATGAGGCTCTCATTTGCTCTTTAACGCATTTTAGAAAAAGAGGGTAACTTTCTACCCTCTAATTCTTAAAATCGCTCAGAAGCCAAAATATGACCTCTGAGACCTATTTAAACTCAAATTACAGAACAAACTGTCGTGCAGTTCGAACTACATCAGAAAGAAGCGCTTGTGGGATACCAACTCCTGTGAGTTGTGTAAACTTATCTTCTCTCTGCAAGTAGAGAATAACCTTAACCAAAGGAACAGAACCATCATCTTGCATGAGCATAGTAGTTAACTCTGCGTAAAGACCTTCACTATACTGCAAGTACAAGACAGAACCATCTGCATTTAGTTTAGAACCAAAATCCATCAAGTGTTCTTTCAAGAGTTGAACTCTACGCTCACGTTCTTTTTTCTTCTCTTCTGCTTCTTGACTTTCTGTTGCAACTGCTCGTTTTTGAACTGTTTCTAGGTCAGACAAGTCTCGGTACTCTTTAATAATAGATTGTTCAAAACCGTTTCTCATATTCCAAAAGAGTTGCAAACGCTTATGAATATGCAAGTCTGGTAGGTGCAAGTAAATAAACTCTTTACGCTCTCCGCTACTCAACTCCTCGAAATTCTCTGGGAAATCGAGGATATCGCTGGCTTGTTGCCAACTGTGGTCAGTTTTAGTAAGCTCCCCTAACAAATACTTGTTGAGTTCCAAAGCGTAATTTACTGGGAACACTCGGTCTTGTTCAATCGTGTCTTCCGTAAAGGCAGTAGAACGTAATTTGTTCTCAACATCTTCTGCATTGAACTCATGAATACGATTTTCAGCCCATTTCATGAACTTATCAATGTCGCCATCCCAATCGTAGGCATCTAAGTTCCACTCCATTAACTCTTGAAGTCCAACTTGCCACTCGGTTTTCTTCGCGGTGTACCAAGAGTGCCCAACCCCAAAACCTAAATCCAAAGGACAACCACCTTCAATTTCAACCATAAGGTTCTTGCGAATTAAACCTAATACCACATGAGGGTGAATAGTATTGTGAACCTCAATCGTCGCTTCATCATGAATGAAACCTGTGAGCAAGATTTTTCCAAGATACCCTTGTTCTTTCAAATCAGAGAACAAGTCAACCATTCCCTTTTTATAAATATCTGCCGCAGAACCTTGGATTGGGTGGTTCAAAGCATAACGTCGGATTTGACTCTTGGACACTCGAGCCTTGTTGTAGAAACGTTTGCTACCAAAAATCGTAGTTGAATACCCTTTACTCAATGCAGTTTTAACGTTGTTCTCAAACCAACCTTCAACCGAACGTTGGAATGAGAAGAACTCTTCTCTCTTTTGAGCAGCCTTACGAGCATTTTCTCTTGTGCGCTCTCCAAAGAGGACTTCTCCGAGCGACATGTCCGACATGCCGAAGTTGATACCGAATACAAGACCTTTCGACATCTTACGCAGTTTATCTGTAACCTGTTCTTGCAAGAGACCGTTCAATCGAGCCGATTGGAAACGGTGGTAGTCATTGCGCCAATCTTTAAACATTTCAATCAAGGATTGTTCTTTCGACATAATCGCAATTACTCGGTTTTCTTTCGAAGCGTAATCTGTATCGACCATGTAATAGCCGTTTCGAGCCGTCATCTCTTTCTTAATTGTATCATCAAACCCTTGAATGTTTGGTTTCTTGGTTGACAAACGACCAGTGACCTTGAACATATCGAGAGCTGGGAAACAGAACCCTTCAATGAAGTTTTCTTCAACCTTGTCTAAGAAGTTTGTAAACAATCGAGCAGTGTTACGAGGAGATTCCAAAATGACTGTGAATGGATGAATAGGTGCGTTTTCTTCCGGTTTAACTAAGAAACCCTTCTCTCCCTCAAACTCAATCCTAGTTTTATAACCGAAAGTTGCTCCAAAGACGTACTTAGTCGCAATACGGAGAGTGTCGTTATCTAAGTCTGTTAATTCTTCAAACTGTCTAGTATCTACCAAACGCGTTAAACGAGCAAGACCACGTACCAATTTCTTTTGACTTTCATCTGTCTCTAACTCAGCTAACTTCTCTTTACTCTGAGTGTGACCTAACCAAGACGAAAGCAAACTCAACGAGCGAATGACGAAATCATCAAAACTCAATCTGAAGTTTTCTTTATCTGGTTTTGTACCTTTGTTCAAGAACTTCAAAGCCGTTTTATCAAGAGTGGAATTTCCTGATTTTTTACTGATTTGTTCGGGATACCCAAGGTAATCATAAGCAATGGTTTTATTCATTGGAGAGTTTACAGAATAACCGCTCTTTTGTGCAATATACACATTAGGATAATCTTCAAATTTGTAGTGAAGAACCTTTTCTCCCTCTGGTAAATCGTAGTCCAAACCTAACACCATAGAGTTGGCTTTTCCTTGAATAGCAAAGAGACCATCTTCTGTGTGTTGAGGTACATGAATGGCTAAAAACTCCAATAAGTCTCGGTACTCTGAAACTAACTGTTTCCCATAGTGCAAACGAAGTTGAGGAACTGACTCTAGGTTTAAGTGCATCCCATAAAACTCAGAATAAGCTGCCACACAAGTAAATCGACTATCATGTACAACTGCTTGCATCATGTCAAAACCAGACTTACCAAGTATATCATTCTCTAAGAAATAAAGAGCAATACATAAGGTATTATCCGCATCGGGGCAAGCATAAAAGCCTACAAGCTCTTCTTCTAGTTCATCAAATGTACCACCACATTTTTCATAAGAACCACACTTTGTTAAGTCATCAAGCTCTACCGCTTCTCTATGCAAGAACTTATCTGTTACAGCTTTCAAACCATACTCTTCATTGTCTCTTGCTGAGTAAGTTTTACGCATGGCAACTAATGTGTCAAGCCAACAATCGTAGACCAAACCATGTCGATACCCCACCTTCCAGTCGAAGATGTTGTTGTGGGCTACTACCTTTTTATCTCCTAAGTAGGGTTGCAAGTATTTCTCTACAAAGAGTTCAATATCACCCCCACAGACATTTGGAAACTTCTTATGCGCTAGAGGGAAATAGTAAGAGGTTCCGGGTTTTGCAGACAATACCGCACCTACCATAATAGAGCCTTTACCATAAAATCCTCTAAACGTAAAGTCCAAGCCTGTGGTCTCCGTATCGAACGCAGTCAGTTTTGTTTTCTTGTAATCTTTTTCCAACTGATTGAAAACATCTTCCACTTCATGAGGTTTAACTACTCTGTATTTACCACTTAAAACCCTCTCTCGAACCCACTCAAAGTTTCGAGGAGTACGTTGTTCGACTTTGGCTCTCATATTCTCTACTTCAATGACTTCTGCCATTGTAGTATAGAAGGGGTTGACGGAACTTTCTAACCCTTTTAAATCTGTTACAACTTCAATTTTAGGTAAACCTAGTAACTGTCTTCTTAGATTATTTGAAATCTCAGTCTTATAAGCCGTACCAATCGAGTCCATACGAATAACGTCCGAACCAAGGAGGGATACCCGTTCCTGATTTGGTAGGAACTCAAAGGACGAGTCTTCTACAAATCCGAACTCTAAGGACGTTCCACTTGTTAAATCTTGAGTTGCAAATCGCAAAGAGCGAACCAAACCATATTTACGCTCAATAACCCCTTTTCCAAAAGGAACTTCAAATTCAACCCGGTCTTCTACATTTTCAAGTTCTTTCAAACTCAAAGCCAAGAAACCTTTGCTCCCCCTCATTTCATTTTTGAGAGTTTTAGCGTAGCTATATACTGCGTACAAATAAGCAAACAAAGCAAATGAAGGGTGTTTTTGGAAAGACTTCGCGATAGATAAATCAACTCCATCTTCTCCAAATAAAACCTTTGGTTTAATTAAGCGCTCTACCGTAAAGGAAGCTCTTGAAAAAGTAGCCGTTCTATAAGTTCGACCTAATTGCTCTGCTTGACCTTGCATAAGCATCTGAGCAGACACACCATCTTGAGCCACCAAACGCAAGAGACCACCGTGGGTCAAATCGGAAAGATACCCTTTGTAGTTGTAGTTTTGACCTTTGTAAGTAAATTTAATCTCTGAGGTAAGCACCTTGTCTCCTTTCAATTTCTAAGTTCTAAACCGATTTAAAACAACAAAATTTATTCTTCCACTTCATCAAACCAATCCAAAGCAGAGGTGTGTTTTGTAGCTTGCTCTGTTACATACTTCTCTTTGTTGTAACGGTCTGCAATTAAAAATCCTGCTTCTTTGTTGTATTCAACTTCTACCGAAATTGGAAGACGGTTAAAAACCTTCAACAAGTCTTCTAAGTCTTCAACATAAATCGAATTGCAGTAACGCTCATTTAAGTAACGAGCAATCACCTTACGACCCACTTCAACAGACAATACGGACTCTGTGTTATATGGGTGTTTTTGCGTGTCTAAATACTTCAACACCGAAGTTAGAGCTTCTTTTGTAAACTCAATCAACTTCTGAGTATTCGTTTCTCTAGGAACAGACACAGACTTACGTTCAACCAAGCGACCTTCTGCATAAAATACCCAAGTCATAAACCCATTATTTTGACCTACACTTACTTGTAACATTGATAAGACCTCAACTTTCTATCACAACTTCCTTACCGCAAGGAATTAAATCAAACTGAAATACTTCTTTGAAATAAACTAAGAAGACTGGGAACTCTCCGCTATCTTCTTTAAACTCTAGGTACATAGTTGAACCAACTACCCCAATAAAGCGACAATCGAAGTTCAAAACCAACCAACTTGCAAGAGTTTCTAAAATCAACTCTTCTAAATTCCCTTTCAATACATAACCTTTGTAGGGAATATTATAAAAAGTCTGAGAACCTAAATCAAGTCGGAAACTGTGGGATACCGCCCTCTCTCCGAAGTAATAATCAAAGAGTTTATCTACATAAGCACTTGTATCTAACTTGTAAATCGTGTACGAATTAGAACCGCTCACAGACAGTTTATCCTCTTTCATGCGAGTTCTTATCGGTTGCTTTTTATAACACAACCCATTATCAACCAAGTGACTCTCCACTTTCAAATAAAGAAGACTCGCTTCAATCAAAACTTTCTCACACTGCAGATAATAACTAAGCCACGTAGAAACCCTCTTCTCTACTTCTTCATTCGGTAAACCTACTCGACCTACTAAAGACACTAGGAATTGCGACCACCAAGTGCGATACCGCAAAGAAACTGACTTAGTTTCAAGAGTAGACTGCTCAATCAACCCCTTAGACTCAATAAAACGCAATATCAAGACTGCTTTTAGTAAATAAAGCAACTCCTCTTCATTTTTCAAAGGTTTTAAAGGTTTTGTTCTTAAGGAATCCAACCAATTAAACCAAAAAGATTCAATGCCTTTATTTGTCTTTACCGTGCTTGGTGAGAAATCTTTATCAAAGTCATATACTTCAAAATCTTCTACCAAAACCTCAGTTGGTTGACTGATATTTCTTCGAGCTATGTGCTTTACATAACCCTCTAAGTGGCTTAATGCAATATCTTCCAAATTCAATAGTCTATTTAAGACTACATCTTGAAAGCTCTCTAAAGTTTTATAAGAACCGAGCTTCCGTGCGAGGGGATACCACTTCTTACTTAAATCAAGAGCAACTACTAAAAGTAAGGATTTATCTAAATTTACTTGTTTGGAGTAAGGATTTAAAATTACTGGTTCACTCATAAAGCACCCCTACTTCCAAACTTTTATCTACCTCGCTATAAATAAAGTCCTTGAACTCATCATAGTGCAGCAACTCTCCTAAAGTTTCTACAAAGACCTTATCATTTTCCTCAGACAAAATATCTACCAAATACTCTTGGCTATCTCTATCACCCTCTAATACTTTCTTCAACAGAAGTCGAAAATTGAGACCATAAGTAGTCTCGAAAAAGCGAGATACCCTATTGTATTCTTCAATTAGTTCTGCTAACTCTACTCGGAAATCGAAAGTATCTACCGTGAGCTTATTTAAAAAGACTTCCCAGCGGTGAACAGACTGAGGAACCAAGGACATCTCAGAACTCAAGGTGTTTTCATCTACAACCCCTGATGGTAACTTAGACTCCCCATCTTCTCGAACACCAATATTGAACTCACCGTGGCGAATTTTATCTAACTTCGTGTGAACACTTGCACGGACACTTTCATCCCACCCAGTGTAAATAAATTGCTTTTCGCTCATGCCTGACCACTCTTTATCCAAACGCTTTGTTACCAAAGTATATAAAGAGTCTTTCACATAGTTGATATGTTTAGTTTTAGGTAAATATTGACCAACCAACTCCAAACTATGCTCTGATAAAGTGCTATTCATACTCTCCATAAAACAACCTGTTAGAAACATTAGATACCGCCTGTTCTAACTACTTTTGGGTAGACACAATCTTCAATCGGTACTTCTCTTGAAGAGTCTTTACTAAGAAAAACTTGTGTTGCTTTGTGTGGTTCTGAATCATAAACCCAATCTAGTTTATAACGTTTAACAAAGCTAGGAGAAAACAAACCACAATAGTTCTGACCTTTGTACTTGAATACACAGTCTCCTACTAAGCGAATTTGTTCTTCGGAAATCTTCTGCTCTTTTAAAACTTGAGTTAGTTCGTGAACACTCGTATAGTTCAGACTTAAATCGAGTACATAAGTGACACCTTCTACCAACTCACTTTCTTGTAACCAAGTAAGAAGGTTAATTAAACTTTTAGAAGTTAAATCAACCGAAACAAAAATGGGAACACCATAAGAAAACCATAAGTCTTTATCGGACTGAAATTCATTTAAAGATACCCCAATAGCGCAAACAGAAGGGTTTACTTGGAAGTCCTCCGAAGAAGTACAGTCTACCTCTTCAACCGCTTCTTGCCCCAACATAGACAATAAGTTAAAGAAACCCACCTTATTCTCTACTTTTGGTTTTACATATTCTTTAGTTGGTTTCAACCAATCTAAAAAGACAGAACTACCTTCAGAAACAAGAAACTGCCAAACAGGTGAAGTATTTACATCTAATTGCAACCCTTTATTCTCTTTATAATCATCTATCTTTACTGCTTTTACTCTCACTTAACCAACCCTCCGTTTTTCAACCCTATTAGTTTAGTCGCTTGCAAGACAAAAGATACCACGTGGAACTCCTCCGACCACTTACGACTACCTACCAAGGACATAAAGTTTACAATCTCTTTCATAGACAACCCATCAATTTGCTCCAAAAAACGAGCATATTTTCCGATACGGTAGTTGTTATACTTACTCATATCTGGTAGTAACCCTATTTCTGGATAAATCTTACCCTCAACTAACAACTCTTTCAATATCAATATCGCCTTAAAAGACTCAAGTAGAGACTTACGAACCGTCTCAAAACTCCTATGATGAGACAACTCTAACAAACTCTGCAGTTGTTTCTTCTTGTATTGATCCAAACCTCTCTTCGTTTTAGTGGTTGAGGTCAACATACTTAAAGCCACACGCTCAATTTGAAGAGAACCAACCCCAGCTAATTGCACCAAAGTCGCATTATCTCTAATTTCAATACCGTCTTTTAAACTCGATAAAATCGTAAAAACGGCATCAATGTCTCGAAGATACCGCTTGGTAACTACCCCATACATCTTCTCAGACAACTTCACAGAACCTTTCGCTCTAGTGGTCACATCATAAACGTATTGAAACTCACTTTGAGTCATATAGGTACTGAACATAATATCTGGTTGAAAGTCTACCAATTCTTTATTGTAGCGAACGTTTTGAAAGAGTTTGTAGTTCTTATACCCTACAACCAAGCGTGTGAACCCTACAATACTTTGTAAAAACTTCATAGTTGTTTCTGCTAACTCTGTCTTTTGTTCATCTACAACAAATAGACGGTAAGGAGAACGAAATGGACGAATTTGAATCGATGCGTCCATCTTTGGTAACTCATTTAAGTCATTTACTCGAATCACAGAAGAAGAATCTACTTGAAAGCGCTTCTTAACCAAGTTGGAAACCAAGGAAAGATACCGGGTGCTTTTCCCGTAGACTAAAACAGAAGCGAACTGCGCCTCTGGGTTTAATAAATCATCTAAATGAATTGCCAAATTTTCTGTCTCCTTCTTTTTCTAATTTCTAAAAACCATTATAGCAGAAATTCCCCTAAAGGTCAAGTTTTAGGGGAATTTTCTTAAATTTCATAATTAAGAGTTTGCAACATTTCTACAACCATCGCTTTCATCTCTCGTTGGTGGTCTAAAAAGGCTTTAACTTCACTATTTGGAACTTCTTTCAACTCCTTTAGTTGGTGGAAACCTAAATCCACTGCACTTGTTAATCTATCCTCCGAATT
>ERZ773250.427-NODE-427-length-25079-cov-7.349704_pt1 | contig 25079 bp, 20 predicted proteins | sample MGYA00511258_ERZ773250 | MGnify/ENA primary metagenome ERZ773250 (study PRJEB29015, sample SAMEA2738164) | human oral metagenome | biome: human oral; feature: human-associated habitat; material: saliva | place: China | collected 2187 ... | reverse complement strand
CCATAACCAATACACCTAAAACCTAAAGTTTTCGCAAGAACTAATGCTCTATAAACATGATAATAATTAGTAACTAAAGCAAAGCGCGAGTTAGCATCTTTCATAAGCCTTTTTGAAAATTTAATATTTTCTTCAGTATTAGTCGACTTATCTTCCATAATTATATCTTCTTCAGAAACCCCTTGTTCAAGCGCATAATTTTTCATGGCAAAAGCTTCAGATACTACTTCATCAGCACCTTGCCCTCCGGACATAATAAGTTTACTACCTGGATGTTTACTATAAATCTTTATCCCTGTTCTTATACGACTAGCAAGTAGTGGTGTTACGCGCTCTCCTATTAGTCCTGCTCCAAGAACAACAACATAATCGAGTTTTCTAGGAAGTAAGTTTATAATATTTAAGGTACTCGCTGCTAGATATGATACTCCAATACAAATAAAATATAATACTACTAAGGTTATATAGATGTAAATTCCATTTAAAATCATACTTTCGTATGTATATCTTCCAATGCTAGGCCACCAGACAACGTAACCTATAAGTAAAATTATCGTTCCAAGACTTAAAAGATTTCTCAGTCTTAATCCTTCGCGTCGAACAATCATAAACGAATTATAGAAGAACATCAACACTACAGCAAGAGGCAAAATCATTATAATAAACCATATACCTATTAAACCTATCACACCTATATAGTAAATAATTGAATAATCATTAGCATATTTCACCACAATAAAGATTAAATATAACGCTAGAAAAAGCATTGTCGCAAGAAAACTTATTCCCAAAAATAGGTTTCGTCTGTCCTTATACAAAACAAATAAAAATATAAAAAGCCAAAAAATAAAAACAATAAAAACTCCTAATTCTACCGACATCCAAACCTCCTCTCTCCAATCCGTTAAAAATCGGTTAATTTATAATACAGTATATTATTATACGGGGATAATAATATACTGTCAATTTTTTTCGAAAGTATCTTTACTTTATACTATTTCTTAAATCCTAACTTTATACCTTAGTCCTTGTATCTATAAAGAGTACCCTAAAAGTTAGACTTCTCCTCAATTAACTTTTAGGGTACATTTCATATTATATATTGTATACTTTTCTTATTACCGAAGTTCTATCACAAAAATTTTATTTTACTCTGTTCTCAGCGCCTCCACAGGGTCTTTTTTAGCAGCCATTCTTGATGGAATAATGCTTGCAATAAGTGTCAACACTAAGCTTAGTAGTATTAATCCTACTATTGCTTTTACATCTAGATTCGCACTGAAACTCTCTATTTTAAGGGCATTCGCTATTGAGCTACTAATAGGTATCGCTAACCCCATTGCAACTAGAACTCCTATCGCTCCCGAAGCAAATCCTATAAGCCCTGCCTCTGCAATAAAGATGCGAGTAATATCTTTCTTACGCGCCCCTATTGCTCGTAAAATACCAATCTCTTTTGTTCTTTCAACTACAGATACATACGTAAGAATACCAATCATAATTGATGATACGATTAGTGAGATACCCGCAAACGCCGTTAAAATTAATGAAATTGTATTTATCATTTGAGACATAATTGATGTCATCTGTTTTGCCATATCAGCGTAAGTAATACTGTATTTGTGGTAATCAGCGCTATTGGCTCCATACTTCTCAGAAACTTTTTTATTAAAGTCATTAATTACTTCTGCAATTTTATCACGATCGGCAAATGTTTTCGGATAAATATTAATTGAACTTGGTGCAACATCTGCTCCTAGTGTAGCTAATACCTGCTCTGCAGTATCTGCATCCATTTTTTCACCTGTTATGATATTTTTAGTTTTGTCCGCTTGTTGAGCAACTACAATATCCGACTTAACTTCTTTATCTAGCATTGCTTTTTGTAGTTCACGTGTATATCCTAAAGTAAAACTCGGATTTGTTACATTATCTTTAGCTTTTAATATTGCAACTACTTTTACTTTTGTCCCTGCATCATACATTTTATCATCTGTTTCTGCCAGAATAAATCTATCCGCTATCTTTTTATAGTAGCTATTATTATCAACTATACTAAATTCTTTTCCTAAAACATCGTCATACTTAACTTTACTATTTCCGTCAAACCCTAATGCTCTTAGCGTATCTTTGTCTATTTCATTATTGTACGCTGTGAATAACACTAATTCGTTGCCTTTAGGATACTCAAAGTTACTTTCAGAAGATTTCACAACTTCATATTGTTTCAAAATCATATTTTTATCTTCTGGAAGCACTCCAAAAATACGCTCTCCTCCAAAAGATTTTTGATCGCCTTTTACCGCACTCACATCGTCTTTAGCATTCTTCTTAAGAGCCATAACTTGATACCCTTTAACGAAATCAATAGATGAATAGTAATCTTTAGCATTATTTTGAATGTAGTTGATAAATGTTTCACCAGTTCCTAGCGCATCAGCAGTATATAAGTTTCTATGAACATCACGACGTGATTTAGGAACTAACTCGTTACCTTTAGCATCTTGTTCAGAACTATCATCTTCTGTACTTAAACCAAAATTAATCTGATTTGCATTAATCATAATTGGCATATTTGATAAGTTTTCATTTTGCATAGTTTGGATATATTTATCCATCCCCGACGAAATAGCAAGTACTAACCCTATACTTATAATTCCTATACTACTTGCAATAATCGTCATCAATGTACGGAATTTTTTCGTAAGCAAGTTTTTAAAACTCGATTTTATCGCACTACTAAATGCCATCGCTGTCTTTTTAAGACTATAATCACTATTAGAAGTTTTCTCTACAAATGGATTTGTATCTTCAATAATTTCTCCATCTCTTAAACGGACGATTCTATCACTATATGTTTTAGCTAATTCTGGGTTATGTGTAACCATAATCACTAATTTTTCTTTACTTATTTCTTTAATAAGTTCCATTATTTGAACACTTGTTTTACTATCAAGCGCTCCTGTCGGTTCATCAGCTAGAATAATTTTCGGTTCCGTCACCAAAGCACGCGCAATCGCTACCCTTTGCATCTGTCCACCAGAAAGTTGATTTGGTTTTTTATTAATGTGGTCACCTAAACCAACATCTTCCAGTACTTTTTTCGCCTTTGCGTAATTTTCTTTATTCGATTCCCCTGATATCGATAATGCTAATTTAACATTCTCAAGAACACTTAGATGAGAAATCAAATTATAACTTTGAAAAACAAAACCGATAGTCCCATTACGATAACTATCCCAATCACGATCTTTAAACTCCTTTGTAGAACGCCCCAGAAGAAGCATGTCTCCAGAAGAATATTTATCCAAACCCCCAATAATATTTAATAACGTAGTCTTACCACTACCGCTAGCACCTAAGATTGAAACAAACTCGCTCTCACGAAAGCTAATGTTAACCGACTTTAGTACCTCAACGTCGTTGCCACCAGTTTTATATTTTTTAATAATATTTTTTAATTGTAACATTCCATTCCCCTTCCTATTTTATACAACATTCCTAGTATAGTAAAACTACATAATATTTACTTAAAACTTTATGTTAACTTGAAATTTTATATCTTTAAAGTATATAAAATTATTCTTTTAGCATAATCTTCAGTGGAGCATTTTTTGTATCTCCTCTTTTATTACTACCTTCTAAAAAATGAAAAATTTCTCCCTAATCTTTAATTCTATACTTTTTAGCTAAATAAAACGGCAAAATCCCTGATAGAATGGCAAATACTATAACTAGAGTCAATCCAATACGATTATCTAAAAATGCACTAACAAAAATCAACCCTCCGCCTATAACTATAAACCTTGAATATATACGGATAAATTTTTGCTCATTCAAACCTTCTTCTAAGCCACAAAGATTAAAATTATATTTACCCCAATATTCTTTTTTAGGTAGATAATTTCCCAGAACCATTAGAATTATTCCTATAGTAAATAATGTTAGTTTTCCTATATCAAAATTATTATCAAGAGCATAATAAATTACTCCCCCTTGTACCACAATACTTAAAATAGGAATCGTAACCTTAATCATAGTCACACCTTTTTTGGCCTCTTCTTTGATATCTAAAATAGCGGATAAAATTACGAATAATACCCCCATTCCAAGAGGTATTCCAATAATACCCCAGGTTTTTGAAACAAAATCGTCAGGTTGATTATGGACGTTGAAGTGTGTCGCTATTTTATCAGGTAGTAAATCATAATAATAAAATCCTACCAATATCGGCAATAAACATAATAAAAATCCAAATAGTAACATTTTTCTATCTACTTTTTTCATTTTTTTGTCCTCCTAATTCATATATCCACATTAGCACTTCTTCAAAAACAGAAGCGTTAAGTTCATAGTAAATATAGTTTTTATATTTACTCTCCATAATTAATCCCGCTTTTTTTAACTGAGATAAATGATAAGATACTGTTGCCCCTGTTAAATGAAATTCTGCTGCAATATCTCCTGCACTTTTCTTTTCTTCTTTTAGTAATTCTAATATATTTCTTCTAATTGGATCAGATATAGCTTTCAAAGTCTCACTCATCCCATGTATACCACCTCTTTTATGTCACCTATCTATTTAGATATCCTTCTGAATAGATTGTATATCTATTTTCATGTTAAGTCAAGAACTATTTAGATGTTTTTCTAAATAGTTCTCAAAAGTATTTTATAATACATATCCACAACTGTGTTAACAATAATCTAATTTCTATAATTACATCTTAATTTAATAAAATTATATTTATGTAGTTGTAAGTTATCTTTATTATCCAGCATAATTCACCTTAATATTCAATTAAGAAATATTAAGTTTTCATTAGATTATTTTCATCTAGTATATTTTATATAAGCATTCCTAGAGTACTCTATTTGTTAAATATATTCTCTGTATTATAATTTTAAGTATATTGACACCGTATATTTTTCTGTTAAAATAAAGGGTGTAATGAGACATTTCAACGTGTTACACTTTTTGAGCAAATTGTGTGCTAGCTGAATATTAGATACTTATAATTATCTATTTATTACAATATTCTAATCTAATATTCATCTAGAATATAAAATTAAAAGGAGTTTACATTATGAAATTAGCACTATTCAATTTAAGAGAAGATGAAAGACCATTTGTTGATGCTTGGTTAAAAGAACATCCAGATGTAGAAGTTGATTTGCACGAGGGGGAGTTGCAATTAGAAACAAAACATTTAATCGACGGTAAACAAGGTATCGTCATGTTCCAAAATAGACCATTCGCAAAAGAAGTTTATGACTACGCTAAAAAACAAGGTGTTAAAGTAATAGCAAACAGAATGGCTGGGTTTGATATCTATGACATAAGATATATGCGTGAATTAGGAATAAGCATGACAAACGTTCCACGCTACTCTCCTAATGCAATTGCAGAACACGTAGTTACAACAGTTTTATACATTAGTAGAAATATTAAAAAAATTCTTAACAATGTAGAGAAGCACAATTTTACTTGGAATAAAAATATTATTTCAAGAGAGCTTAGAACACTTACTGTCGGTGTCCTTGGTACAGGGAATATCGGACGCCAATCAGCAACATTATTCAAAGGTTTAGGTTGCCGTGTTATTGGATATGATTTATATCCATCAGATGCTGCTCGCGAAGTACTTGAGTATGTAGATAGCATCGATGAGCTATTAGCCCAATCTGATGTAGTTACTATTCATGTACCTGCCACTAAAGAATATACTCATATGGTAAATGATGAATTCTTCAGCAAAATGAAAGATGGTGCTATCTTTGCTAACGCCGCTCGCGGTATTCTTGTTGATACCAAAGCTGTTATCCGTGCCTTAGATAGTGGAAAACTATTAGGAGCCAGCCTTGATGTATATGAAAATGAAGGAAACTATGTACCTAAGGATTTCTCAAACAAAGAGTTTGATGATAAATTAATGCAAGAATTAATAGATAGAGATGATATTATTTATACTCCCCATACCGCCTTTTACACAGAAACAGCGGTTAAAAACCTTGTAGAAGGCGCATTGAATGCGGCAACTGAAGTAATATCTACTGGCGATTCACCTAATATTGTAAATAGATAATTAATAAAAACACCAAAAATGGAATGTGCTTAAAGCCATTCCATTTTTTATGATTATCTTCACTTATACATTTTATATAAACACTCCTTTCTCAGCTATTCCTCTATTTTATTAAAATATTTCACAAAATATAGATTATTTTTCAGCTATCATTTGACAATATTCAACATTCTGATACAATTATAATGTAGCCAGTTATTGTGGTAATTTTATCATTAAAATATTTTAGTATAATTAATACTATCTTTATTTCTTTTAATTACACTGTTTGTTACACTCTAATATTAATTACTACTGAAATACGGTATTATCGAGATAATCCTCTAATATCATATAATGATAATTATTATATGGGTTAATAGGTAGTTAGGGGAACCTATACTTCTCATGCAATCCTTTGGATTGCTCACATAACTGTAATTTTTAGCAACCTTTTTATAACTATATTATAGTTGCTAAATTTTTAATAAAACTTTTAATTTAATACTAAAACATTCAAGTTTTAGAGTACAAAATAAGGATTTACCCTAATTTTATTTTGTGCCATATAACGAAAAAGTAGCCTTCAAGGCTACTTTTTCTTATTTTAAAAGGCTAAAAACTCAAATGAGCTTCTAGCCTTTTCCTTTTTTATTAGTCTACTACTGAAACTTTTAAGAAGTTTGTAGATCCTACATTACTTCTTGAAGTATTTACCGGAATACCACCAGTAATTACGATAGCATCACCTTTTTTAGCATACCCTGAAGTTTCAGCAATTTCTTTTGCCGTGTCTAACATTTCGTCAGTTGAAGTTACTTGTGCTGATACTTTAGCATCTACACCCCAAACTAGACTTAACCCACGAGCTACTTTTTCACTTGGAGTTACTGCTAAAATAGCAGCATTAGGACGGTATTTAGAAATTAATCTTGCTGTTTGTCCTGACTCAGTATAAGTTACAATAGTGTGTAAATCTAAATTTAATGCAGTGTACCCAACTGATACCCCAATCGCATTTGTAATATCTTTTGATACAATTTTTCTTGAACGGTCTTTAAGAATACGAGAGTAATCTTGCATTTCTTCTGTACGTTTAGCTATAGTTGCCATTGTACGAACTGATTCGATTGGATAAGCTCCCGCTGCAGATTCCCCTGATAACATGATTGCATCAGTTCCATCATAAATTGCGTTCGCTACGTCTGATACCTCAGCACGCGTTGGACGTGGATTTTTTTGCATCGAGTCCAACATTTGAGTAGCCGTAATTACAAATTTACCTGCTGCATTACATTTAGCAATAATAGATTTTTGCATAATTGGTACTTCTTCTGCTGGAACTTCTACCCCAAGGTCTCCACGAGCAATCATAATACCATCTGATACTTCGATGATTTCATCAATATTATCGATAGCTTCTTGACATTCGATTTTAGGAACGATTTGAACATGTTCACATCCTTCTTCTTTAAGAATACGGCGAACTTCTAACACATTTTCTTTAGTACGAACGAATGACGCAGCAACAAAGTCAATGTCTTGTTTACATCCGAAACGAATATCTTCTTCATCTTTTGGAGTAATACCTGGTAATTTAGTAGAAACACCTGGAACATTAACCCCTTTTTTATTTTTAAGCACTCCACCATTTTGAACAGTAGTGTAGATTAATCCCGCTTCAGAATCAACAGAGTTAACTGTTAGTCCAATTAATCCATCATCAAGAAGGATAGTATCTCCAGCTTTTACATCATGTACTAATTCTCCATAAGTAATAGAGAATTTTTCAGGAGTTCCTAATACTTCTGTCATAGATACGATAACATCGTTACCTGTTTCTAACATAATCGCATCATTTTCCATGTTGTGTGTTCTAATTTCTGGCCCTTTAGTATCTAATAAAATCGCTAAATTTGTTCCAGTTTCTTCTCTTACTTCTTTAATCGTTTGAATACGTGCACCATGTTCAGAATAGTCTCCATGGGAGAAGTTAAGGCGACAAACATTCATCCCTAACTCAACCATTCCCGTAAGTTTTTCTTTTGATTCTGACTTAGGTCCAATTGTACAAATTATTTTAGTTTTTTTCTGTATCATAGTTTAATTTACCTCTTAGTTTTATCTTTACCCTATTATTTTAACTTATTTTCATTCTATTTTCAAACTTTTTCTTGAAATATCACCGTTTTCATGCAAAGAAAATGTTTTCGTAAAAACACTTAGATTGAAAGTTGTTTTGATACATCATACATTGATAAATCAACATTATGAACATCACTAAATACGTCTTGGAACTTAGTACTTACAAGTTTATTGTTTTGAATACCTACAGCACGTCCAGACTCACCCGCTAATAAAAGTTGAACTGCATAGTTTCCAAAGCGTGATGCTAGTACTCTGTCTTGTGCTGATGGTGTTCCTCCACGTTGAATATGCCCTAAAATAGTCGCACGAACTTTTTCACCAGTAAGTTCTTGAAGTTTATCGGCTAATTCTTGGCCACCCATTACTCCTTCTGCAAGAACAATAATTGAGTGTTTTTTACCACGGCTTTCTCCTGCTTTAATACGAGAAACTACTTCTTCAAGATCTTCTTTTTTCTCTGGAATAAGAAGACTCTCACTTCCTCCAGCAATACCAGCATATAACGCTAAGTCTCCTGCATTACGCCCCATTACCTCGATAATAAACGCACGCTCATGACTTGATGCAGTATCACGAACTTTGTCTATTGCATCTACAATTGTATTAAGCGCTGTATCAAATCCTATTGTGTAATCCGTACAACAAATATCATTGTCGATTGTTCCTGGAACACCTACTGTCTTGATGTTCATCTCATTACTTAAAGCCATCGCCCCACGGTATGACCCATCACCACCGATTACCACTAAACCATCGATACCTAATGCTTCTAAGTTTTTAATGGCAACCTTTCTTACTTCTGGATCAGCAAACTCTGGTAGACGCGCTGAATAAAGCATTGTCCCACCACGGTTAATGATGTTACCTACATCTCCAACTTCTAATTTTTTAATATTATTTTCTACTAGACCTTTGTATCCTTGATATACTCCGTAAACTTCTAAACCATTATAGATTGCTGTTCTTACAACCGCACGTACCGCTGCGTTCATTCCTGGTGCATCTCCACCACTTGTCAAAACTGCGATTTTTTTCATTTAGTTTTACCTTCTTTCAATTTAATTATTAATATTTTTAAATTTACTTATCAACAATATCATATTTTATACTTTTTTTCTAGTGAAAAAATTGTATTGTGCGTTTTTTGTTTTCTTTTTTTCTTATTTCTTTGAATATTCTATTTTAATGCGTTTTCCAGGAAATTTATTCAAAAATTTATGAACAAATAATTGTTCATTTTCTATGTGGAATTTACGCGCTTTATCTGTATTATTATTTTGGAATAATACCACTTCTACACCAGAATCTTCTACCTTATGTTCTTGTAATAATTCCAAAACATCTTTACTTTCTATAATGTAAATTATTTTTATATTATTTAAGCAATAATCATTATAATTTTTTAAGCTCGCTATCTTCTCTAAAATATATTGTTCTCGATTGTTGCGAATTTGCTTTTTCAGAGTCATAACAGAAAACTCTCCAACCTTAATAAAACCACTCGCATATTTATAGACACTTGGAAATACCGTAACATCATAGTCATTCTTGCCATCATTAACAGTTAGAAAGGCCATATACTCACCTTTCTTGGTTTTTATCTCTTTTTTGGTGATAACCTCAACGTAGCTATCACTTACATCTCGCCCAATATATCGAAGAGGTAAATAAGCATATTTTTCTTTTTCTACTTGAACTGGATGCTTCAAGAAATATGTACCTGTGACCTCTTTTTCCATTTGAATTTTTTCAGCAATCGGGTAATCTTCTATCTCCTCAACCTTCAAAGTCAAGCCTGATTCTGCTGATAAGGCTACTCTTACATTATTTATATACTTACGGTCATCTTCATAGTAATCTTTAACTTTTTTCATAAGTGTTGCACGATTGTAACCAAAAGTATCCAATGCTCCAGCCTTAACTAATGACTGCACTGCTTGGTAGTCAACTTTTTTATTCATACGTTTTAAGAAATCATCTATATCTTGATATTTCTCGAAATTAAGTCGATCTTGAACAATCTCATAACTACTGCGATAACCAACATTTTTTATCGCCGTTAATGCAAAAACAATATCCTGCTTATAAACACTAAAATCACTTAAACTAACGTTGACATCTGGCTTAGCCAAGGTAATCCCTAGATTATTCAATTCTTGTTTATATTCATTAATTTTCTTCTCACTACTAATTACGTTATTTAGAAGAGCCGTCATGAAATACTTTGTATAATAAACTTTTAAGTATGCCAAACGATACGCAAGCATACTATAAACAACTGCGTGACTCTTGTTAAATCCGTAATTAGCAAATGTTACTATCAAGTCAAAAAGTTTCTTAGCGATATTAAGGTCATATCCCGCAGCTACACTTTTCTCAATGAAAATTCGTCCGTAATATTCCAAATCTTCTTTTTTCTTTTTACTCACCGCTCTACGCATATTATCAGCTTCATTCAGTGACATATGAGCAAAGTTCACCGCAATAAGCATAATTTGCTCCTGATAAACGATAACCCCATAAGTATCCCTTAATATTTTTTCCAGATGTGGATGCGGATAAACAACTTTTTCTTCACCATGTTTTCTACGAACGTAAGTCTCTATCTGTGCCATAGGTCCCGGACGATAAAGAGCATTCATCGCAACTATATCATTGAATTCTGTCGGACGAAGCAAACGAAGTTTTTCCTTCATCCCGCTTGATTCAAACTGGAAAATACCTTCCGTTCTTCCTTGTGTAAATAAATTATATACTTTTTGATCAGCATAATTAATCTTCGTTATATCGAAACTAGGATTATCTTTTTTAATTTGCTCGACTATATTTGAAACCATCGTCAAGTAACGAATTCCTAAAAAGTCTATCTTCAAAAGTCCAACACTTTCAACATCATCCATAGTCCACTGTGTTAAATATTTTGTTACATTTGAAGCAGCCAACGGCGTATGTTTAATCAAAGGTTTATCATCACTTATTACTATACCCGCTGCGTGAACCGAAGGATTTTTCGGCAATTCTTCAAGACTTAATGCAATAGAGAACCAACGCCGATTCAAATCACTTTTATTAACAAAGTTTCTAAGATTTTCTGATACTTCATAGCATTCGGTTAATGTTCTTGTAGAACTTACATTACTGCTGATAAATTTCAAATCCTCTTCACTAAACTGGAGTATCCTTGCTGTTTCTCTAGCAGCACTCTTCGATTGAAACGTTGTAAAGGTAATAATTTGTGCAACTTTATCTTCTCCATATTTCCCTTCCACATACTTTATCACCTCATCACGACGTGTATCCTGAAAGTCAATATCGATATCCGGCATCGAAATACGCTCTTTGTTTAAGAAACGTTCAAAAAGCAGGTTATATTCAAGAGGGTCAGCTTCGGTAATATTTAGTAAATAACATACCAAACTTCCTGCTGCACTACCACGTCCTGCTCCAACTAAAATCCCATTATCCTTTGCATATTTAACAAAATCATAAACAATCAAGAAGTAGTCGTTAAAGCCCATATCATCAATAATCTTAAGCTCATACTCATAACGCTTTTTATATGCATAATAATCTTTCCCAACAAGTTTTTCCTTAGCTCCTTTTTGAACTAAGTATCGAAGATAGTCCTTAGCAGACATTTTCGCAAAAACATCTTCATGCTCTCCGTAAATATATTTAGGAAGATGATAACCCGAAAATTCCAATTCATAATGACATTTATCTATTATTCTTTGCTGATTATCTAAAGATTTTTGAAGTGTAAAAATATACTCTTCATTATCTGACTCTAAAAGTAAAGAAAAATCTTGTACGCTACGTACAAAATGATCTCCAATAGTTGTCGTTAATTCTCTTATATTCAACTTAGTATTATCTCTTATAGCCCGCGCTACAACTACTTGTTGATAGTGGTCTTTATTTAAATAATAACTTGGTTTTGTATAAACGATATTATCATAATATGTATAAATACTGTAATTAAATTTTTCATTAAACCCAAAGTAAAAATCATATCCGATTAACTGTTCTTGAAGATAACTAAATTCTATACTGTCTCTTAATTCACTAGTAACAATAAGAACAAAATCATCCTTAAAATCTTTTATCTCCGCTAAAAAAGCTTCTAACGATAACTCTTCCTCGTTCAAAAAGCGAGTTGATAACTCAAATAATTTATGGAACATTCTTTCATTTTTACATAAAATATTAAAAGTTAAAAAACTAATACCATATCCCAACTTAATTTCTAACCCCGAAATTAAATTTATTCCAGTCTTTTTAGCTTCTTTATAAGCCTTTATCGCTCCGTACATATTAGGATCGACTATTACTACCGAATCTTGATTGTCACCCTTTAGCTTCTCAAACAATTCTTTGTACTTTATCGTACTATTGAGTAAATCGTATGCACTATGAACTTGTAAATTATAATAAGCCATAAAAATCCTCCTTTCTTCTAAAAATTATTATGCTCTAGTATCATAAGTTAAACCTTAACTAAATTAGCAGGTTACTTATGATTAACCGCATGTTGGCCCATCATCTTCCGATGAACAACCTATATTATCTCCTAATTTCTTGCTTTCCTCATTAAAATATCGATATACTCTTTGATGCTCGTCCCCAACGAAGTAAATAGGATTAAACTCTACTCCTTTTAGTTTACCTTCTTCATCAATAACACTTTCTTCCACTACACGGCGCTTGATACTAGCAACAAAGTTAGTATATCCTCCATATTCAACTATATGTTCAACTTTGCACTCAATAGATAAAATACATTCATCTAATATTGGTGCATCAACATATTTTCCAGGATCATACGTTATATCTGCCATTCCTATTTTATTTTGTCCTGGATGGAAACCTGCAATTTCCACCTTATTCAAAATTTCCTGACAAGGTATATTAACCGTAAATTCTTTATATTTTTTTATATTTTTCTCTGCATTACTATTAGTTCCAATTCCAATAGTTATCATATCACCTAATGTATATGATGAGCTTGATGTCGTTACATTATAACGCCATTTAGAATCCTTATAGCCAATTAAAATAACTGGAAAACCATAGTAAAGCTTCTTCGTATCTATTTCTCGTTTCATTAAATCTTTTCCCCTACTCCTATCTTTTTATTTAAATTCTCCTTATCTGTGCTTTTATCTTTTAGCTACAAATACCAAATTGTTCTCAGTCGAAAGCTCAGACTTGTACTCAAAACCATCAAATTTTATAGTTTCTAATTCTCTTATATTAGTAATCTTTCTTTTTATTGCCTCACTCAAAAATTTACCACGTGCCTTTTTAGAGATAGTCGAATGTATTTTTAAATCTCCATTTTTTTCTTCCATAAAAGTAATCTTAATAAATTTATCGCGTATAGTTTTTGAAAAAACTTCCTCAAATTCACTTGACAATAAAGAAATAATAATCTTATCATTTTTTACATTTTTGTCATAATCTTCGTGCCAAAAATTTTTTAAAGAACTCTCTTTAATTTTTACATTTTGTAGAAAATCAAGACGATGTTCATGAATTGCCTCATAGGCATTTATAACCCCGTAAAGAGCAGTTGTGATGTACACATTTTTCTTTGTATACTCTGCATCTTCCTCAGTAAAGTTATCACGACTAATATTTCGATACATTAAACCATTAAAAAGCTCTAATGCTTTATAAGATTTTGCGCTGTAGTTTGCTAAATTTTGCCAACGCACATATTCTTCCTGAGCTTTTTCTTCTTTTATTTTGTATATTTTAGCAAGTTCTTCTGGCTTTTTATCAGCAAATTCGTCAATAATATTTTTTGTTTTCTCACCTAAAAGCTCTTCGGGTACTTCTTGTGCTTTTTTATTTAATTCTTTCGCTGTCGGTATTAAAATTTTCATCTTTATTCCTCTTCAGGCACTTCAACAAAACTATTTTCAATTAGGCTATCAACTTCCATCAAAACAAAATTATATTCTGTTGGTTCAATCTTTGGATCAATAATAAGTGTGTTAAAATATCCTACTACAAAATCGCGATTAGCTACTTCTAATTTAAACATATATTCGCTAATTTCATCAACTAAAAACGCAATTTCTTTTAACACTTTATCCTCATAGGTATTGGCATAATGTACTTTTTCTAATAGTCTTCTTATTTCTATTTCCGGATATTCCTTTATGAAAAGATCACGAATATAACTTGCCAATTCTTCTACTTTGAACTTTCCTATATTCGCACTACTTTTTGTTAAAACTTGTTTATTTTCTAACTTCGCTAATAACTTAGCCAATGATGTGTGTAAAGAATTCATTTTTTCTCCTTGTGTTTTCTCGATTCAATCAAACTTTATATCAGCCCTTAAAAGCCTCTATACATTATTATCTATTTTATAAGAAAATAAGAAAAATCGCTAGTTATTTGCTAAAAATCAAAACGGAGCTTCTCTAATTTTTATCTTATAATTTAAAAAATCTATTATTTTTTATAACAACAAGGAAAATTCCCCAAAATTTAAATAATAGCAACAATGTGCAATTAATAACTTTATATTTTTTCTTAAAAATGTCTCTTATCTTTATTTAACAGTTTTAAACTCATTTATATATATATATATTCGCTTCATCTTATATATTTTTTCTAAATATAGATATTAATAATCCCTCTTTTTTTATATATTTTATTTTTTAAATTTCACTTATACTTTTAATTTACACCTACTTATTTTTATGATATATTGTAGCTGTATAGGGGATATTCGTAATAGCTTGCTTATATCAGTGCTTATATGTTAGGCAGTTTAAAAACTATTAATATTCTATCAAAATAGAAGTTAAATTTATTAATCTTTTCGGAGGTGTAATTATGGATCAATTTTGGGGAACTTTAGTCGCTACTTTGGTAGTTGGATTTGTATATTATAAAATACAAGGACCAAGTGGTGGTATATTAAAAGGTGGAGCTAAATTCGCTTCATTTATATTACTTTTGACCGCTATACTTTGTCTATTTTATCCACAACTTATTAAAATAGTATTAATACTTTTAACAGCAGAGATTATTATTTTTATAAAAAGAACGTATAAAGATAAAAACAAACAGCAATCCTAGATACTATTAATAAAATTTTATTGAAATAAGAAAAATTGCCTTCAGATATTTTTATTATCTGGAGGTAATTACTTTTAATGTAGCAAACTATATTTTTTAATTATTAGAGATTTTTTCTATAAAAATGATATAATTAGAATGAAAAAAGGTTTTCGAGGTGTGATATGAAAAAATATATAATGGCAATAGATCAAGGTACAACAAGCTCAAGGGCGATAATATTTAATAAACAAGCAGAAATAGTTGCAAGTAGTCAAAAGGAATTCCCGCAGATTTTCCCACAATCAGGTTGGGTAGAACATGATGCAAATGCTATTTGGAACTCAGTTCAATCCGTTATCGCTGAAGTATTTATTGAAAGCGGGATTAAACCAACACAAATCGATAGTATTGGTATTACAAACCAACGTGAAACAACTGTTGTTTGGGATAAACAAACTGGCGAACCTATCTACAATGCAATAGTTTGGCAATCACGTCAAAGTGCTCCTATTGCTGAAAAATTAGTTAAAGATGGTTATAAAGATTTAATACATAAAAAAACTGGACTTGTTGTTGATGCGTACTTCTCTGCAACAAAAGTCCGTTGGATTTTAGACCATGTAGGAGGAGCTCAGGAGCGCGCAAAAAAAGGGGAATTATTATTTGGAACAATAGATACCTGGTTAGTTTGGAAGCTTACAGGTGGAAAAACTCATGTTACAGACTATACAAACGCAGCACGTACTATGTTATTCAATATCCAAGACTTGACTTGGGATAAAGAAATTTTAGACCTACTAAATATTCCAGAAATTATGCTACCTGAGGTAAAATCTAATTCTGAAATTTACGGGATTACTACCGACTATCATTTTTATGGGGGAGAAGTTAAAATTAGCGGGCTAGCAGGTGACCAACAAGCGGCATTATTCGGTCAACTTGCCTTTGATAAAGGTATGATTAAAAATACATACGGTACTGGTTCATTTATTATTATGAATATCGGTGAAAGTATGCAACTTTCAAAAAATAATCTACTGACAACTATCGGATATGGTATTAACGGAAAAATCTACTATGCATTAGAAGGCTCTATTTTTATCGCAGGAAGTGCTATTCAATGGTTACGAGATGGTTTGCGCCTTATAAAAAAATCGTCAGAAACTGAGGAACTAGCTTACAATTCTTCTAATAATAACGATGTTTATCTTGTCCCTGCATTTACAGGTTTAGGTGCTCCGTATTGGAATCCAGAAGCTCGCGGGACAATTTTCGGATTAACTCGTGCTACAACAAAAGAAGATTTAGTAAAAGCAACATTACAATCCATTGCTTATCAGGTACGCGATATTATTGACACAATGAAAATAGATGCCAATGTTGAAATTCCACTACTAAAAGTAGATGGTGGAGCTGCACATAACAACTACCTTCTACAATTCCAATCTGACATATTAGGAGTGAAAATTGCACGCGCAGAGAATCTAGAAACAACAGCTCTTGGAGCTGCATTCTTTGCTGGACTAGCAACTAGATATTGGAAAAACCTTGAAGAAATTAAAAATCTTAACTCTGCTGGAAAGCTATTTGTTCCAGCCATGAAAGAGAATGAACGTGAAAAATTATACAAAGGTTGGAAGCGCGCTGTTCGTGCAACAGAATTTTTTGCAAAAGATGAATAATATTAAAAAGACTTGCAAGATTTTTGCAAGTCTTTTTCAAACTTCTATTGTTATCTTACCAAGAAATGTGACTCAAAAAATATTTTATTTCAATGTTTTTGGCAGATTCTCTACTATTTCTGCGTAACAAAGATAATTTATAAAAAACATCACTCCGGCAAGCGTCAAAGCACAACCAAGTCCAGAGTAAAAATATGCAACAAAATTATCTGGGAAAATTTCCATTATTCTGAAACCTATTCCCATACTCATCATACAAGTCATAATAATATACGCCTTTAAATCGAAAAAGTGCCAAAATGGTCTGTAATCTTCATACGAAACTATCCTTTTAGTGTGATTCATACTCATTTTGAAAAACATTTTCGCAAACAAAGCAAAAACTATTATAGAGAATATATAGAAATACCACTGAGATTTTATCATAAAATATGATAAAGACCCTAATCTTGCTACATTAAATCCCGCTATAAACCATACTATTCCTGCTATTAATAAAAGAGTTCTCTTTTTTACACTAAACATGGTTTCATCTCCATTCTTATCTATCCTGTAAACATTTTTCGGCATTATTACACATCTTAACAAAAATATTTTTCCAAATAGCCATTTCTTCTTCTGTAAGTCCTTGAAACATATTTTGGATAAATTCTTTTTGTACATTAAGCCCTGCTTGAATTATTTCTTGCGCTGGTTCTAACAATACTATTTCTATTCTTTTCTTATTATCTGCACTCTGTTTTTTCATAACAAAGCCATTATCTTCCAGCAATTTTAACGTAGTTGATACATGTGATTTTGTAGACTTGCGTTCCCTCACTATATCAGCAGCCGTATTGTACTGTGGATTATTATGTAAAAACATCAATATAGCATACTCCATCTGCGTTAGATTGAATTTATCGCAAATAGATTTAGTAAGCAACGCATAATAACAAGTGATTGTTTTATATTGATCCCAAAAATTCATTTTTCTTCTCTCTTTTTTAATCGTTCTATTTAGAACTATTATAAAATTAAATCTTATTTTTGTCAAAGAAAAAAGACTTACAAATAATAGCCTACTAAACATGTATAAACTATGAAATAGGTTATTCCTAAGTTATTACAACTCTTGACTTTACTGTTATATTTCTTGTAAAATTAAAATCCATAAAATATTAAAGTATTAAGTAAACAAGGTGTATCCTACATGAAGAAATTATTAAAACTAACTATAACATTTGTTGTATCTATCTTACTACTTACCGCTTGTTCAGGAGAAAAAACTAAAACCTATATCAACAAAGTAAATGGAGAAGAAAATCAAATTATTATTTATTATAAAAAGGATATTGTAAATAAGGTGTCCCTTACTCATATAATAAAAAATGCAGATGAAAATATTAGAAAAATGAATAAAGATGCAATCTCTAGTCAACATTCTAATATTAAAGGTGTAATAGTTAACTTTGAAGAAAAAGAAGAAAAACTTATTGTGAAATGGGAAATTGACTATACACAAATCGATTTTTATAAAGCAAAGGATATATTGGGGCTAAAAGATTCATTAGAGGAAGAGCGTAAATTGTCTAATATAGAAAAAAGAATAAAGGATACTGGTGGAACAGAAAAAAAAATAAAAGAATATACATAAAAATATAATAAAATCCAAGAATCAAGTTTTTAAAACTATTCTTGAATTTTTTCCGTCTGCTCTATTAATATATATTATAAACTCTTAAATTTTAAATAGGTTAATCTATTTTTCCTTTGGCTTTTTCTTGTATTCATAAACATAAGATATTATACCGCCAAGGAAACCTATTATAACCACAAATGTTATAGTCATATTTTTATTATCTGTAAAAAAGTATAAATAAGAAGTCATTAAAAATAAGGTAATCAATGTTGCGTATGCTAATTTTTTTATCATAATTATCCCTCCACTATCCATTTAAACCAAAATAGCAAGTTAATCCCACTAACAAATTGAAATATCCTCAGTTACTCTTCCCTACAAAAAATAAATATCCTCTCTCACCTAAAATGTAACCTATAAATTATATATAATCAATATGAAAATAGCATGCAATGATGAAACCGACATTTTCTAAAAAAACACATATTTTTCTAAATCAAAAATATTCGTGTTGATATACATATTATCAAGATAAGAAAAATAAAATTTTCGTTTCTCCTTTTTTGTAAAATATTTATTATAATATTTATGGTTTAAGAATTAAAATTTTTCCTTAGCAAAATTTAAGCAGGAAATCTTCCAGAAAAATTTTGCGCGCGTCTTAACGACGTACTCAAATTTTCTGTTCGATCCCTGCTTAACATATCTAACTAAGATTTATTATAATTTACAACAATACTATTATCATCTTCAAATTTCACAGCATTAGGATAAAGTTCTGAATATTCCTTTAAAAAATTTAATTCCTTATCATCTAAATTAACATTTTTTAATTTAATTTCACCATATAATTCGAATTTGTTATTATCATTTTTCATTAAATCTACATTAAAATAAACAACTTCTAATTTAGGATTAACATAATTTGTAGTATAAGCAAATAATATGTTATCAATATTATCATATTTTTCTGAAATAGATATAATATTAATATCTATTTTTACTAAATTAGCAATATTACTTCTTAAAATTTTCCTAAATAAAGAATTTTTTTCTTTATGAAAATCTACCTTAGTATTTTCATAAAATAAAGGTATATACTCATTTTTATTATTAGATTCTATATTATCGGGGGTATAATAAGTTGCCATTTTGTATAATCTAATTTTTTCTTTTATTTTTAAAACATCAGTAATTTCAGCCTCATTTAATTTATTAGTATCAAGTTCTTTATCAAAAAACGTATTATTAAAAAATTCTGATGTACTATTATCACTAGATTTACTTTCTTTTTTGTTACTACAACCTACGATACCTCCTACAATAAAAATCACACTAAATAAGCTTAAAACAACTATTTTTTTTACTTTACTAATACACATATGCCCCTCCTGGTCCTACAGCTAACGTTACTATATAATATCCACCATTACTAGAAAAATCACTTACACTAGCATAATAAACTCCTTGGCTTGGCCCATATTTATATGGTCCAGACAAACCATAACCTCTTTTTATATAACCAGACTAAACACTATTAATATGACCATATCTTCCATAAGTTCCATTACCATACTCAAAACTAACATAAAATCCTAATTCTGAACCATTTACATATTTATAAGCATGACCATTAGTAGTATAACTAGCCATTACCACAACGAATGCCGCTCAAATTTGTAGGCATTATAGATAAATTATAATCTAAATTTTCTAAAGAACCATCTTTATAAATTTTTTTCACAACATTAGCATTATATTCCTTGCTATGTATAGTATATAATGGTTCTGTTTTCTCTAAATCAGCTTCTGTAGTTATATTATTTGTAACTTTATAAATTAAATTTTCTGTTGTTTTCTTATCAATATAACCATTTAACTCTTTATAAATTCTATCCACATTAACAACTTTCTTTTCTCCTTCAGCCTTAACTATATTTTTATTCAAATAGAAATCTCCTAAAGAAAAAGAAAATATTGTACTTAACATCAAAAATATTCCTATACTTTTCAAATTTTTTTTATCGTTTCATCTCCTTATATAATTATAAAAAAATATACTATTATTAATAAATTATTAATAATTATCCTTGAACTTTATTATTTTAAGTACACTTACAATTAAAAAATAACATTTTTTCTAATCTTTGTCAACATGGAAATTCTAAGAAAACATGAATAAGCAATTTTCTAAAATTTATTATCTTTTTATGATATAATTAAAAGGTACATGTTATTAATTATACACTTCTTTTTGCTTAAAAAAGTAAAGGGCAAGTGTATTTTTTTATAAACTTTTATTCCAAAGTTTTATAAAGAAATCTTCCTTGCTAATCCCTGACTTTTTTATTTTTCGCTTTTCTTTTCTCCCCAATATAAACCACTCTTTTTCTTTCTCATTAAATTCTTTTACTATATTTTTCTTTCTCGCATTTAATATCGCAATCTTTTCTACAGCTGTTAATTTTTGTATATTACTGTCATTTCTTATATAACCATTATCTTCAAAATTCCAATGATATATAAATTTATATACGTACTCTGCCTGCTCTTCTGTTATATAGTCGTTTAAATCTACCTTCTCTTAAACTCTTGTTGTAAAACTGTGCCCATTTTCTTGACTATGTTGCACTTCTCCATAACTCTTTATTCTTCATTTTCCTCACCTATCTTATCTTCTATTACTTTCTCTGAGAAACTATTTTTCTTAGTTTAAATATCAATTTTAAATTTAATAATAAATATTTTATTGAGTAATATTAACTAATCCCCGCTCAAGAGTAACTTTACCTCTTAAACGGGGAATTTTTTATATAATTCTCCTATAACTAACCTATTTATATTAGCTCTATACTAATCTTTTTCTTCTTGTCATATAATGAATTGTTGCGATAACTATTCCAACTACTCCAAGATAGGCTATCTGTCCTATAGTTAGAGGATTAAAATGATTTTTCAAAATAAATATATTGGCAAATATCCCCACCACTGCTGCAAATGTTAAGGCTACTAATAGAACTGCTTTATATTTATTGAACGGTAAACTAACCTTAGTTACCATAAGCAATCCATTTATAAGGGCAAGTAAGAAACAAATAAATTTTACCTGTGCTGGATTATGGATTACAAAATTCGTCAACAGAACGCTTAATACCAGTACTCCTCCTCCTATTACAGCATTTGTTAATATATCGCGCATAAAGTGATCGCTAACTTTATCTTTATTCGATTCAAACGTTAGGAAAAACGATGGAATTCCTATTGTTATTGCTGAAATTATCGTAAATTGAATCGGAATAAACGCAAACTCTAATGCAAAAATTACACTTAATATTGAGAAAGTAATCGAGAAAAATGTTTTTGTTAAAAATAGTGAGGCTACTTTTTGAATATTGTTGATAACACGACGACCTTCCATAAGGATATCGTAGAACACATCGAAATCATCTGTTAAAAAGACAATATTCGAAACACTTTTAGCTGCGCTAGTTGCTCCATTCATCGCAAAACTAATATCAGCTTTTTTAAGCGCTAGTACGTCATTAACACCATCTCCACTCATAGCTACTGTTTTCTTGTGCTTTTGTAACACTTCTACCATATGTTGTTTTTGCTCTGGTGTTACACGTCCAAAAATATCATTTTCCAAAACTACTCTTTCAAAATCTTCTTCTGATACTTTTGTCATATCAATAGCTCGTGCATCTTCTTTAAACCCAGCCTTTTTGGCAACTCCAAGAACCGCGATATGATTATCTCCACTAATAATCTTGACCGCTACACCTTGTGACTCAAAATACTTAAATGTTTCTTTTGTATTTGCTTTTATCTCATCACTTAGGACAACATGCCCAATAAGCTCCATATTTGTTGGCTTATCTACGTTGTCTTTTGTATAAGCTAATGATAAAATCCTAAATCCTTGTTGTTTTAGATTTTCATAGTACTCTGTCATCGGAGTATCAAAACCTAAAAACTCATACGCTCCAAAAAAGTATGTTCCACCTTCTGCAAGTCTGATATATGAGTATTTATTTTTACTAGAAAATGCTCCTAGCTCTGCCACTTGCCATTTTTTCTCACAGTTTAAATATTTTTTAAGTGCTCTTGATGTTGCATTTTCATCTTCAAAATACGCTAAGTAGCTCGAAAGTTTTTCCCCTACTTCGTCATCTATTTCCACTACATTCATATTCCCAGTTGTGATTGTTCCTGTTTTATCAAAACAAAGAACGTCTACTCGTGCAAGTGTTTCTACACAGTATAACTCTTGAACAAGAACTTTACGACGTGCTAGTTTCATCGCTGCAACAGCCAAAGAAACACTAACAAGAAGAATTAATCCTTCCGGAATCATCCCAACAAGAGCTCCTGCACTATGCAAAACGATGTCCACATAGCTACGACCTAGACTTGCTCCTCGAACATATAATAAAATAGCAACCGGTATTAATAAAACAGAAATAACCTTTAATATTCCATCCATATAATCACGCAATTTTGATGGATATTTTTTGAATGCTTTTGTTCTTTTTGCCAGTTTATTAATATAACTATCATCACCAACAGCAAGAACTTTCACAAGACAACTACCACTTACTACGTTACTACCACTCATAAGTTTATCGCCTTCTGCCTTGAAAATATTATCACTTTCCCCAGTTAATAAAGATTCATCAACTTCTATACTACCATGTAAAACCTCAGCATCAACAGGCACTTGATCTCCAAGATTAAGATGTAAGTACTCACCCTCTACTATTTCTTCAGAATCTACTTCGACCGTTTCATCATCTCGATTAACACGATACTTACTACGTCCTAACAGACTAAGTTCTGCAAGAGCATTTTTTGCACGAACTTCTTGATAGATCCCAATAGCCGTGTTTACTGCGATAACTCCTAGAAATAACATATTCTCAAATCTTAAAGTCGTGGCGATAAATAGTCCTAGAACCAAGTTCATGGCATTAAAAAAAGTAAAAATATTAGAAGTAATAATCTCTCTAGTTGTTTTATAAGGTTTTATTACACTAATATTCTTTTTTGAAGTTTTTACTTCTTCACTTGTTAAATACTTCATTTCTCCTCCGATATTCAACTTTCTTCCTTTTAATCTTTATAAATCATTTCAAAATTTCTAATCCGTTCTCTAAACGATAACACTATAAAATCTATTATATCATTTTTCCATATACTATTCTAACTCAATAAACTTAAGCAGAGTTAATGTTAAAAATATTTTTGGACTATTGGCTTAAACATAAAAATTCCCGCAGATTTCTCTACGGGAATTTTCTTTTATTGTTCTTCAGAAGGTTTGTCTTCTTGCTTTATTTCTTCAGACGGTATTTCTTCTGATTCTATTTCTTTTGCTTCTACGTCTATAACTTCTACTTCTTCTGTAGTTTCAGCTTTTTCTTCTGCCACTTTAGCTTCTTTTGCAGCTTCTTCTTGTGCTAGACGTGCTTGCTCTTCGTAGTATTTTTTATTAACTACTTTATCTAGTTGTTCTGCTTCTTTCTCATCTAAGTCTTTTGGCATTTTCCCAAATTGGTAAAGAGCAACAATTTCTTTTCTATCAATTGTTTCAACTTCGATAAGAGTTTGTGCAATTAGTTCTAATTGTTCTCTATGAGTTTCGATAATATGAAGAACTTTAGTGTAACATTCATTAATAATTTTACGAACTTCGATATCAATTTCTTTTAACATTTCTTCTGAGTAGTTACCAATACTTGAAAGCTGGCGCCCACCATATGGATCATGGAATGGAGCTTGCATTGGTCCTACAACTTCACTCATACCATATTCCGTAACCATCGCACGAGCGATTGCTGTTACACGCTCGAAGTCGTTATGAGCACCTGTTGATACCTCATTAAAGAAGATTTGTTCCGCTGCACGTCCACCAAGTAATCCACAAATCTTGTCGATAAGGTCTGTACGTGTTTGGAAGTATTTCTCTTCTTCTGGAATCATAAGGTTGTATCCACCAGCATCTCCACGTGGAATAATTGTAACTTTTTGTACTTTATCGGCACTATCAAGAACCATACCTACGATAGCGTGTCCTGCTTCATGATAAGCAACTAAACGTTTTTCTTTCGGTGTGTAGATACGACTACGTTTAGCTGGTCCACCAATTACTCTATCCATAGCCTCATCTAAGTCAGCTTTTTCTATACTATTTTTGTTTTCACGAGCAGCAAGAAGTGCAGCTTCATTCAAGATATTAGCAAGGTCAGCCCCAGAGAATCCTGGTGTTTTTTCTGCTAATGAACGAAGTTCAACATCTTTTGCTAATGGTTTGTTTTTAGCGTGAACTTTAAGGATAGCTTCACGACCGCGCACATCTGGTGTAGACACTTTAATTTGTCTATCGAAACGTCCTGGACGACGAAGTGCATTATCTAGAACATCAGCACGGTTAGTCGCTGCGATTACGATAATACCTTTTTCACCATCGAATCCATCCATTTC
>ERZ773250.426-NODE-426-length-25140-cov-3.435041_pt1 | contig 25140 bp, 12 predicted proteins | sample MGYA00511258_ERZ773250 | MGnify/ENA primary metagenome ERZ773250 (study PRJEB29015, sample SAMEA2738164) | human oral metagenome | biome: human oral; feature: human-associated habitat; material: saliva | place: China | collected 2187 ... | reverse complement strand
CGGATTGGTCCTTTTTGCCAAAACCAGCAAGGCTCTTGCACGCATGAATAAACACTTTGCCGAGGGCGGAGTACACAAAACCTACCGCGCAGTGGTACAAAACAGTCCCAAAGGCACACAAGGAGAGTGTATAGATTGGCTCTGGCGCAATGCTAAACAAAACAAAACCTACATCGTAAAAGAGAATCACCCCGATGCCAAGCGAGCACACCTTCGCTGGCGACGAATTGCCACGGCAGAGCGCTACCAAATGCTAGAGATAGAGCTACTGACGGGGAGACACCACCAAATACGAGCACAACTTGCGGGAATGGGCTGCCCGATCAAGGGTGACCTCAAATACGGAGCACCACGCTCCAACCCCGACGGAAGCATCTCCCTCCTGAGCTACTCCATGGTCTTTGAGCACCCTGTAAGCCACCAAAAGATAGAACTACACGCCACACCGCCCCACGACAAACTCTGGCAACTGCTCTTCTCTCTTGCCGAGAAATAGACCAAGGGGGCTATCCGCCTTTAGGCTAAGGGATACTTACCCCCCAATCTCCTCTCTCTAAGGATTGATCACACCTAAGGTCTCACATCTTTTCCCATTCTGACAAAACATTCCCCCCTCGCATCACTTGGCGAAGCCTTCCTTTTTAGGTCATCCGGAATCCCCAAACTCCTCTCTCTTCTCTCCCTTCTCATGAATGGGAAATAGGCGAAAACCTAGCTTCCTCCCCCCCTCTCATGGGGGCTCTCAAAAAAATAGCCCTACACTCCAAAAAGTGCAGGGCTAAAATGAAATATTTTTCAGGCAGAATGTCTCCCCCTTTCTGGGCAAGAAATTAAAATAAACCAGCTAGTTTCTGGAGAGAAACTAGGCAAGGATTTTTCTCCCACACATCTACCAAGACACCCCAGCCGAGGAGCAAAAGGCCACCCCTACATTCTCAATCCCTCGAATCGAGGGTCGCAAACTACACGGCTCTAAAGTCAAAGTATATATACCTGAAGTGGGGAGACGAACCCCCTGTAAATAGGGGAAAGAAAGCTCAGTAAGGGCAACACCGGTTCCTCGCCAAAGCCCTTCTTGCTCCGAGAGAAGAAGATGCAACGTATCTCGTCGCTCATAGAGAGCTCCATTGCTGAGCGTTGCCAACACCTCAAAGTCGCAGTACTCCACATTGTTATTATGCCGAATAAGGAGGTCGAAATAGTAGGGGCGATGCGCTTCCGTCACCAAGAAGCGGAATGAAAGCTGTTGGCCTCGTTTCCAGCTCGCGTTAGGCACCTTTTCGTAGACGATAGAGGCTTCGCGTGTAGGACGGCAAGCCACCACACAGAAAAACAGGGTGACAAAGAACGAAGAAAGTAGCAGCAACAGACTTCGCCGAAACCTCCAAGCCATAGTACAAAGCACGCTCCTTCAGGGTGATTTACTCTGGGTGAGACTCAGTGTCCTTATTGATAAGACGAGCCTCTCCTCCCGGACGAACGGAACGCCTATCACGCTGAGTGCGATGCTCTCGGCGAGCTGTAGATTCTCTCTCCGAGTTTATCGGCCTATCGCCTACGGGGCGGTTGCTGTTCATCCTTGGGGTACGCCTCTCCCTGCGAGCCCCTCCCTCAAATTCGAGGTGTGAGCCCTCACCCTCGCGAGACTCTTGTGGAGAACGACGGCGAGAATTGGAATAACGATCCCCAGGGAGGCGACGACGATTATTTGCGCGCCCCTCTTCTGCTCCCTCTTCTCTAGGCAGATTACGCTCAGAGGTTACCCCCTCTACTAGGGGAGTATCCGTCTCTCTCTTGGGCTTGGGAGGTGTATTACGTTCAGGATTCGCCCCTTCTACGGCTTCTTTTTCCCCTGTATTACGGGAGCGAGAAGTACGATCGCCTCGATTGTTGTTGCCATTGCCCTTGCGACGCTTACGCCCCTTATCGTCGAAGCGAGTAAGGAGATTTTCGTCCAAAATATCTAGCGAAACAGGTTTCTTTATATACCGCTCCTCAAGTAGAGTTGCAGGTTTCTCTCCTCGGCGATTCATCTCAATCACCTCCCGAGCACGTCGGGTTGTAATCGTACATGCATTGGTAGAACGATTCTTCTCTGCAGTGTAGGTCACCTCCCCTTTGAGGAGATCCCACTTGAAGAAATAGAAACTCCCCTCCTCCGTCTCTAGCACCACATCACGCGGCGGCATCCGCTTTTGAGCCTCCACATAGGTATTGACCTCAAAGTTGGTGCAACACTTGAGCTTGGCACATTGCCCCGTGAGCTTCTCGGGATTAAGGGTAAGATCTTGGTAACGAGCCGCAGCCGTATTTACGCTCTTAAAGGAGGTCATCCACTGAGCACAGCAGAGCGGACGGCCACACGGACCAATCCCTCCAATACGCCCAGCCTCCTGACGCGCCCCAATCTGTTTCATTTCGATGCGCACATGAAAGGTTTCTGCCAGCACGCGGATGAGTTTACGGAAGTCTACACGCCCATCGGCTATATAGTAGAAGATGGCTTTGCTCCCATCACCTTGGTACTCTACATCGCCTATTTTCATCTCCAGCCCCAGCTCCTCGGCTATCTGGCGTGCCTCAATCATAGTACCATGCTCTCGGCGCTTTGCCTCCTCGCAACGGTCGAGGTCACTCTGGGTAGCTAGGCGGAAAAGCTGACGGATGGGCTCACGACTATGGGCTTCTTGACGGCGGAATCGGAGAGCCGCCAGTGTGCCTGTGAGTACCACTCGCCCTATATCCACACCGGGAGAACCCTCCACCGCCACCATATCATCTTTGTGTACCTCCAGCCCTAGAGGATTGGTAAAGACTACTTTGCGAGTATTCTTAAACTGAACCTCTACGTATTTATTGCGGTCTATATCATCGGCATAACCCGAGAGCCAGTCGTAGCTATTAAGGGGCTGTTTGCCACACCCTTTGCAACCCGCTGAGTCTATCTGAGCCGAACCAATGTACTTTATATCGTCTTTATGCATTATCTAATCACTTTGTTATCAAGCGGTAAAGTTACGAGTTTCTCGCTGAATAGGCGATAAGGCGAGTTCAGAGAGAAGTACAAAAAAATCTCCGCCACCCTCGGAGAAACTGCGAAGGTGACGGAGAATAAGTATATGGATTTAGGCGTTTCTGACCTTAGAGAGCCGGGAGCTTACGTGTGAGAGTAGAGCCATCAGCCAAATGCACTCTGAGTAGCGTTACAGACTGACAATGAACACGATCTACAACGAACTCTAGAGCATTTACCCCCTCGTCCATCGTAAGCTGTTTCCCATCTACACCATACAGAGTATAGCCCTGTACGCTTACGGTACTCTCTACTCGATAGCCATCCTCTCCGGGGATAACGCGAAGCACATCACCTTCTTCGTGAGGAGAGGTTACAGACTTCACCCCGGGGTACTCCATGCGAAGCTCGAAGCGAGTACCTTCGTTTGCACCATTCTGATAGGTGTAACGTGGATCCGCGAGGAGGTCATGCTCACGACGCGTGGCACGGTCGTAGAGAGAGACGCGGGTAAATAGGTTGCTCGTAAGGGACGAGAAGTCTAATTCGATAGTGCCCATCAGTGAGCTATGTACCCCCATAGGTACAACACTGAGAGAGGCTCCCGATTGGATTATGTTGGGGGTACCTACTTCGGTATCCACAAAGTAAACCGTAGGCACTTCGTCAATGGTCGGATAGAAGAGTGCCGGTGCCGGTGATAGCTCCGTATCGGGGAGCAAAATAGATTCTCCACCCTGTCCTGCACCATTCGTTGCCACTACGGATACCCTGCGCACGGGGTCGCTTGAGTCCGTCGTGCGGCTTTGTAGAGTCCAGGACTTATTGGGAGCCAGGAGTACATTCTTATTGCCCGAAGTGGGGAAGAGGAGCTCTCCTGTTGCTTTCTTCTTTATCACAATAGCTTGGAGCGGAAGGATCTCTTTCTGCAATGTGCTAGTAGGAGAAGTAACCCCCTTATAATAAGCCTTCCACGTATTATTGGTAAAGATGTAGTAGTAGGGCTCGATGAGGGTACTATTTACCTCTACCAGCTTATCGAAGTCAATCGCGCTCATAAAGGGGTTGCCCACCATGCGCAACTCAGAATCGGTATCTCCTGTAAGTTGGAAGGCATAGCCCTCTACGGATGTACCTGCCACCATGATTGCCCCGATTGCCTTATTGCTACTCGTCTCGAAAACAAAGCGGAAGTCCTCCTCCGGCTTACGAATATAACGATCGAACTTATTCAAAGGAGCAAGAGTCCTCATACTATAGTATCGGAACGTCGACGTCTCGGTTGGCTTATCATACTTATGGAGCGGATAATAGTCATCCTTGTCTCTATTGAGATAGTAAGGGATGCGGATAATACCATTGAGGAAGTTGAGATTCGTATGCTCTTTGTAGCCTACCTTACTTGCATCGTAACCTGCCACCTTGAGGGCAATAGCATGATTAAACTGACTCATGTTTTCGACCAACGTATTCACAGGCTTCTCAAAAGAGCCCTCAGTAAGACCGGAAGCATCGGTGAGCCCGGACTTGAAGTGACGCTGGAAGGTCATAGGATAACCTGCCAAACCAAAGTCTCCTGAGAGGATATTCTTGAGCGGAGTGGCTAGCATGTACCAGCGGTTACGAGCCATCAAACGCGTATCGCTTTTGGGGAAGTGAGCTTCGGCATGAGCCTTGATAGTCCCCTCGTCCATTTTGCCAAAGTTATAGTCTACATAAGCACGGCTATAGCGAAGCAATTGAGGACGCCCCATTTGGCTACCATGGTGGAAGTAAACATCGTTACACTCTGCCGCTCCATAGGTTAGCTTTTTATCATCATACTTGGAAATGGAAGGATCCAAATCCGGGAAGTAATTATCTACTTCGGCAGGGATATGTATCGTGGTACAGGGTGCCGGTATGGCATTGGCTGCTCCTCCATCCACTTTGCGCCAGTTCTTTTCGTTGTACCAATTGGCATCCACGGCATCGCGAGCCCACCAAAGGAGGGTAGGAGCTACCGAAAGCCTAAACTTCACAAAAATACTTGTAGAAGCACCCTCACAAATTACATTTTTTGCCTCCAAGGTATATTCGCCAGAGTGCTTGGCATTGGTGGCAGAGGTGATTTCGTAGATCCTCGCATCCTTAGAGGGACCAGTTGCAGGGTATTTGGTCCCATCCGGCAATGTCCACTGATATTCAACTTTTCCTCCGAGTGAAACGGCTTCTAATTTAATATTATCTCCCTCGCAGTACTTAGACTTAACCCGAGTGGTTTTCACAATACTTGTAGAACCGAGGTCGTAAAGAGTGATGGGAGTACCCTTGCCGTTATCATTTTGACAGGTAAGATCTTTAATATAGAGGAGATAGTCATCGTCCAAAGCGGTAGTGCTCGTTAAGTCAAACTCAACACCCTTGGTGGGATCAACTTGGTGATCTTTCTTTTCTACAACAACGGTATGCCCATCCATTTTACGGATAGCAATATCCAGCTTCCCAACATAGTTGATAGGCATAAAGTAGATGTGCCCTGATTTTCCTGAAGGGCACTTGTACCCCACATACGAATCACGGTCATAACCGAGATTGGCATTCGACAAGTCTACGGAAGTCTCATTCTTGATACAATCGGGGTAAACTTCGTCTTTTCCGTTCTTCAGTATCTTTACACTCATTTTCACCCCCCCCTTGGTCGCAGGCAAGTCGAAATATCGCTTTTCAGGGTTGTCAGTTTTAGCTTTTAGCCAAGTAGAAGTCCATCCGTAGCCCACCTTTACATCGGAATCTTTCACCCCGGTTGGCAACTGAGTGATGTGTACATATAGCTCTTCATCCTCATAAGAGGCTCCATTTTTAAGAATGAGATTATCTATTCCGTTCGAGAAAGGATAAATACGAATTCGTCCACAATCTTTTACCTCTATCTTAGGAGCCAACTTCTTCGTCCCAAGAGAATACTTCTCAGGAGAGCTATCCACCTTGATAGTCTCTATTTTTTCATTGTTACCGCCACACCGATCCTTAATCTTAAACTTGTATTCTCCGGAAGGAAGCTTAATATACTGATCTTTATCCTTACGAGGATCTTTAGTCGTACCAAAGGGATAGAACCACTCTTTTCCGTAATTAGAAGGCACTTTGTAGGGAACATTCAATTGAAGAGTAGAACCCACCGGAGGAGTGAAGCCCGCCGGGGCGGAGATGAGGGTAATCGTATAATCTTGGAAAGAGGCAAGTTCAGTAAAGAGTTTCCACTTGTCATTATCCAGTTTTAGATTAGCCATAGGAACCTTATATACAAACCCAATATTTGTCGTCTTTTCTCCAATACAATAATCAACCTTGTAATTCACCGTCTCAGAAAAAGAAGGGTCCATCTTTCCCATTTCAAAAACCTGGACATCATCATTACTATCTTTTATGGTGAAAACATACTCCTTCTGAGGATCAAACAGGTATGCTTGAGAAGGGTTGACCTTGTCCTTATACTCTATAGCCTTTTGCCAAGCAAGTTGCTCCAACCCAAGAACTAAGGGGTCTGTAACCTGTACAGTTGGAGTGCCCTTCTCTGCTACAGTAACTGTAACAGGGGGACAATAGGCTCTATCGTAACCATCGGCAATCCAAGCTTTCCTCTTGTACTTTTCACTCGGACACGGGAAGCCCCGATGACTTATGTATGAATAAACCCAAGGAGCTTTATCGGAGTAGTACAAATCATATGTTTGAATCTCGGTCGTTCCCTTTACTCGGTATGCAAGGACGTACTTATCTCCATTATTGGTAGCATGCGCCATCTTATACCAGGTATCCCCATTCTTTAATTTGAGGGAGAGAGGGTAATCCCTGGGGAACTTTGCAGGGTCAAATGCTATGTCATGGCTGTCATCTATCGTAGTGGGTAGCCCCGCGAAATCTTTCCAAACAGAAGCATTGCTTGCGGTAAGATTCGCCTTTTTATCAAACCCAACCTCGAAATACTTCTTCAGAGTATCAATATTGTCCATATAGCGACTAGTCTCCCTAAATGGTCTCCTAAAGTCGTACCAACCACACTTTTTTCTATGGGGATATGCTACGTTATGCTCTATACGACTAGGCAAACCATCGTCGGACATATATATATATTGTGCAGGATAGTTGTTGCACGCGTCTGAGACTTGTACGGTATAATCACCTTTAGGAAGATTGTAGAAATACTTTGTATCAGAGGTAGGAGTAAACTTGAACTCCGTATATCCCGTATACTCAGTGGGGTGTTTCGTTAGCTTTACCGTATACTCACTTGCACTACCATTGATTACTCGCACCGAAATCATCCCCGTCTGCTTTTCCTTAAAAGAGGGGCGATACCTCGCAATAGCAATGGTAGGGATTCGATACGAGGAAGTAACTTGGATATGCTCCTTTTTGAGTTCTACCTTAGCTCCTGATTCATTGACGAGTACTGTAACCTCTACTTTATAAGTACCAGCTCCCAACCCCGTGGCTTTGGACGTGGTTGTATTCTGAGTCGTAATTAAGGCTCCTGAAATTTGATTGTAAAAGCTGAAGGTAACCGACTTAATCGTGTAAATCGAACTCTTCGATTTAACCGTCACTTCTATTGCCCCATTACTTTCGCAAGTGGCATTGGTAACGGTAGTGGTGAGCTCGAAGTCCGAAGGCTGTTGCGCACGGAGCGGGAAGCTCGAAAGGATACAGAGAATAGAGAGCACCCCTAGGGCAGTGGACATTCTCTTAGAAAGGAGTGATAATATAGATTTCATAGTACAACTATTCATTGGTGATCTGGAACAAAACGGACAGAAATACGATAGCAACTATTGCGGTAGACGCTATAATCGCCCGTAGTAATAACGCTACCACCATGGAGATCTACAACCTCTTGCAGATACTTCTGTGCCGCAGCGAGGTTCGGATTCTTCATAGGGTGATTGGAGGTCTTCTCTTTCAGAGTAGAGGGGTTCCAAATATCTTCCCAATACTTGTAGGTGAACTTGAGCAATGGCTTAGAGGCGTCAGCAAGCCCTGTCTTTGCCAGATACTCCGGGATATAGAAAGCAAGCCTATAGTCTGCCGTTAGTACACCCCCAATGCTGGGGTCTTCCGGAGATGCCGGCTCTATTACGCACTTAGGATCGGGCGTTGCAGGCAGGGGGATATTATTGAAAAGCACCCCTGACGCTACTTCGGCATCGGGTGTGAGCTGATTCTGTGGCATAAGAGAAAAAGACTTGGGCATGTTCTCGCTTTGGATCGTATAGACCCGCTCGAAAGAGCCGGAACCAATCCAAGAATATTTCTTTTGATTGTTTGCCAACTCCTCTACCTCTATCATATCTTTTAGGAGCAACTCCACCTTGGCCATACCTCGTAGTAATTCTACACCACGAGAGGGGGTGGGCAATATGATCTGATAGGGTGTAGCCTGAGTACCGGAATGATTCATATCCACGTTCTTATACTCTGCCGTCATAGGACTACGAAGCTTGATATTGGGCAGAGTACCCGCCTTGTAGATGGTAGGCATATCGATGCGGATGTCGTTTAGTTGGTCACGACGGGTGATTCCATTCAGCGTAGCGGTAATGGTAGGCCCTTGTGTAGCATCCACGCGTTCGTTGGCGATAACGACCATATCATACACCCCGGGGTTGGGGAGTTTGAAGACGGCTCTGCGCACAGTGGGAGCGCCATTGAATGTAAAGTCAGTGCCCGTACCCCCAGGCACGTTATAGCAGAGATTATACTTAAGGTCTCCACCTTGGAAGAGCATAATACGCAACTCGTGCACTTTGTCTTCCTCGTCTTGGAGGTCTTTGTTGAGCGTATTCTTTCCATCTTCTTGCGCGCGCAGGTTAAGGTTCACAGATAGATAATTCTCACCGTTGCCATTGGGCGAAGATTGAGACGAAGAGCATCCGACCAAACCGCCCCACACAAGAGAAAGGAGTAGCACCAGTGTGCCCTGTAGTGTATAGGTAAATAAAACTTTCGATTTCATGCGTTCAAAAGAGGCTGTATATAGTGTGGGCATTAAAATTCAATGTCATAGCTATGTACCACCCAACCATTGATGGAGATCTCCACCGCCATAGAGGGGGTGAACTTAAGATCCACGACAAAAAGGTGGTCGCATTCGGGTTTATAGCTAGGGAGCTTCTTGAGGAGGTCCTTTTTCAGATCGAAGTGCAGGAGTTCCTCGCCTGTGTCGGGGCGGAGCATTACCAGCTCGGGTTGTGTAGCAGCATCGTCAAGGCGAAGCGTACGGAGCGTTGTCTCACGACGAGGAGCTCCGGAGGGGATATCCGCAGCGTAGATTACATTTACTTGAGGAGAGGCAAGAGCTCCATTCATACTATAGCGCGCATTATTGTCACGAATCTCCATTCGGCAAGGCATCGACTCCCGAAGCCCTGTCACGCGCACCACAAAGTCGTTGGAGTATTCGGTAAGGAGCGGCTTACTGTAAAGCACGGTAGAGGCACCTTCTATATGACTATCGGCATTGCGCACATCTATTTTGCCATGATAGAGGGTGTGAAAGAGTTTGTTCCCCGGGCGACCGTTTGCGGAGAGTTTCAAGCCAAAAGTAGCCTCCGCAAGAGTGGGAAGTTTAGAAACTTCAGGTATATAGGTATAGTCCTCTTCGGCATCGCCAGCCCAGAAGAAACAGCGGTAAACCGCCTCTTTGTTCTCCGAGAGAGCAACTTCAAACACACTCTTTTCCGAAAGAACGACATCCTTAAATGTCTTATACCCGAGGAGTTTTCCCTCTTTATTAAAGACAACTACAGTCATACGATCTACCCCTTGAGGATAAGCAGGAGCTTCCATACAAGGAGTCTGCACATAAGGAGTAAACCGGAGCAAGGTAGGGCAATCGTCTCCCTGTTCATAAATCAAGCTACTGCAACTCATGACTACGAGGGAGAGCAATAGCAAAGGTATTATTCGCTGTAAGAACTTCATTGTTCAGAGGGAAATTGAATCTTAATCTATAGAGAAATAAAAAGGAATAATGAGACGCGAAGCTACTCCATCCTCACAGTTCAAGTGGAGCAGTCGTCTCTACACCTTCGAGAATAGATAAGGAAGGTGAATGCTCCGGCAGGAGCCCCACCATGCCTCGAGAGATGAGGTAAGAGGCATGAGGGATCTCCTTAGGGAGCTTTTGTTTCCGTTACTCAAAACGGAGACTTTAGAGTGATAGTTCGATATCGTAAGAGTGAACTGTCCATGCGAGTACCGACATCTCAACACTCATCCAAGTTTCCTTCGGAGTGTTAGGATCTTCAGGATTGAATGGGTTAGGATTATCGGGATCGTCTTCCGGTTTCGGATCAGGATTGTCAGGAGTAGGAGTATCGGGATGTTTAGGATCTTCCGGATAGAGAGGATTCCAGTTTGTACCAATCGTCTTGAAGCCTGTAATGTGAATGCGATAGATATTGTTACGGAACACAGGAGCGTCAAGAGTACCAGGAGCTCTATCAGGATTTACAAAAGCATAGTAAAGTACCTTACCTTTGAGATAGTGGCGGAACTTCTGATTTTTGATACCACCCTTTGTAGGATCTGTCACATTCTCCTTCTTAGAATAAAACTTATTATTGGCTCCAAGATAGAAGTCGTCACCTTCTTTGTAAGTGGCACCCGTATTATCAGCAAAAGCATCCTTATCGGGAACGAAGAGGGCTCGCACCAGTACATAAGCCGTATTACCACGACGGAACTTTCCATCGTATCTGTTCACATCCGTATTAGCAGGATTGGATTGATACTTGTGCGAATTCTCGAACATGAAAAGACTCTTTTTGAGGGCTTCTGCACCAATTTGGCCTGCTGTAGCAGTAGCAGATCCTGCAGACATCTTTGTGGCCATACGAGGGTCATGATCGAATGTATGAGCCTTAAGGTCACTATAATCGTAGCTTGCTTTCCCGGTGGCTCCCCAAATATCTTCAGTCTTAGTGGGCACATAGTCAAATGCAGGCGTTATAATTTGACCGTTAGCGATTTGCTGACCAATAAAGAACTTTTTCTCGCCCTGAGCACCGGCGTAGGAAATCTTCTTGACGGTACCCATTTTGGTTATGCCATCGCTGTACATTACTTGATAGGTTTCTTCTTTAGTAGTAACGAGTACGCGAGCTACGACACGCTTCATCTCGACCTTTGCTCGGTTTTTAGGAGATGCCGTAGCAAGAGCTTCAGCCGCAGTTACACCATCAGCAACAGTGAGAGTACACTCCTTTGCATTCGATGCCATAATAACATCTTTGCCACTCTCATTCTTTGCTAAACTGGCAATAGCAAACTCCTGCGCCGTTGTGTTGTAAGCCTTTTCAAACTCCGTGGCACTCGCATCGGCAAGCACTCGGGTTATATCTGCCGAAGCATTGACAAGTGCATACACCTTTTTTTGCCCCGGAGTGGTACGGATGGCAGTTTTGGGAATAATCGTGATAGAGGGAGCTCCGTCCGTTTGGGTGATTGTAAAATTGTTCTTGTTGTAGAACCCTGTAGAAACGACGCCGGAAGCAACGTCTACAACGTACACATCGATCGTTTTGATCTCATCCTTTCCGTTCCAAGTGCCCTTTTTACTGTAATTGTCGTCTTCGTTGGCACGGAGGTCATTAGTACCCATGCTAAGGGTAATACCTACATAGGTAGATCCTTCTTGATTGGGATCTTGAGCATCTTTCCCAGACTTTGAGCACGAAGCAAAAAGGCCGAGAGCTGCGAGCAACGCGCCCGCCATCATCTTCATTTTCATCTTTAATACTTATCGATTTATCTATATTGATATGTTGCTTTTAAGAGCTATATTTATCATTCAAATCAACTTCACGGGCACAATCTAACGAGACATTCCTCTGTGAAAAGTAGTCTGCCACAAGCGAACTAAGAAGATAATGCACCCCAAAGATGGACTCGAAAAGAGTGAAAGACTCCCAATAGGGAACGAAATCTATCACCCACTGCGATTAGACAGAACGCATCGCTATGCGCACCCAATCATCTGCAAAGGAACAAGAAAAAAATGACCCAAACAAAAAAACAAGGTTATTTAAGTATTGTTTTGCATTGAAGACACTTTGGATAAACAAATAAGCCCAACTCGCCCCTCTAAAACACTAGACATTCACCCTTAATAAAGAATAGGAGAGGTAAGCGAAGTGTAAAAAACTTTCGACAAAATGAGAAACACCCCAAGTCAAGCAAAAGAGAGAAAGAAAATAGGCCAGCCTTAGGAGTAGACTCTCTCGCTTCAAACCCTATCTAAACTCCGAGTAAAACGGCATCAGAGGGCATCTTATGGTCCCAAAGTCACGCAGAGAAGATATCTTCAAGATCAACCCCATTCCTATTGCTCCAAACAAAAAAGGAGATGCCCCTTCTACTAGGAGCATCTCCCTACATTGACGGCATCTCTCCAATAAAAAGAGGAGGAGAGGTAGCCTAATAGACGGGGCTTAGAAACGGAAGGTCACCCCTAGGTTTACAAGGGTGAGGCCATAACCCAGTTCTCCCCCCAGGGCAAGAGTAGGAGTCACATAGTAACGAGCACCTACAAAACCTTGGGTACCGAAGGATCCGCGATTCTGTACAGCAGTACCCCCTACGAAAGACCATCCTAGAGCAAGCCCGGCATAGGTATCCAATTGGGGAACGAACTCATAATGCAATGCGCCACGACCTCCCAAGAAGAAATAACCGGAATAGTTATCAGCCCCGGAACGGAAGAGGACATACTCGCCCTGACCACCAACACCGATAGTACCCTTGCCGTTACTAAAGAGATTGCCCACAACGCCATACTCATACACAGCCGTAAGAGGAGGAACGACAATGCTAGAGAACAAACCGGTGGTGCTGGGCAAGCCAATCATAATACTTGCAGTCTGCGTACCTTTTTCAAACGTTTTTTGGGCATTTGCTTCACCCAAAGAGGCAAAGCCTGCGAAAGCTACGGCTAGCCCTAGAATCAGATTTCTTACTTTCATAATTAATTTCTTGTTTATACTATGGCTCCTCCTCCAGAGTAGACAGGAGGGAAGAGAACCCTTAATCTTCGCTACGAGAGCGACGTTTGCGCTCCAGCTCATCGAGGATAATCTTACGCATACGCATACTATTGGGGGTAACCTCTACATATTCGTCTGCTTTGATGTACTCGAGAGCATCCTCAAGGCTAAAGATGACGGGAGGGGCAAGAGCCACCTTATCATCGCTACCCGAGGCGCGCATATTGGTCAGTTTTTTGCTTTTGCACACATTCACCACGAGATCGTTGTCTTTGGTATGCTCTCCAATCACTTGGCCTGCATACACCTCGTCTTGCGGTGCAATGAAGAATCGCCCTCGGCTCTGGAGGTTATTAAGAGCATAGGCAAAAGCCGTACCACTCTCCATCGCTATAATAGAGCCATTGAGGCGGCGTTGTATATCGCCTCGCCAGGGAGCAAACTCAATAAATCGGTGCGCCATCACCGCCTCTCCTGCCGAAGCCGTGAGTACGGAGTTGTTGAGCCCGATAATACCTCGAGAGGGGATGGTGAACTCCAGCATGATGCGATCGCCCTTACTCTCCATAGAGGTCATCTCTCCACGACGGCGGGTAATTAGGTCGATTACACGGCTCGAATACTCTTCGGGCAGATTGACCGTAAGCTGCTCTATCGGCTCACATTTGACCCCATCTATCTCCTTTATAATTACTTGGGGTTGGCCCACCTGCAACTCATACCCCTCACGGCGCATCGTCTCGATAAGCACACTGAGGTGCAGAATGCCTCGCCCATAGACGAGCCACGAATCTGCCGAGTCAGTAGGCTCCACACGTAGCGCGAGATTTTTATCCAGCTCTTTGACCAAGCGGTCGTGGATATGACGACTGGTGACAAACTTGCCATCTTTGCCAAAGAAAGGTGAGTTGTTGATGGTAAAGAGCATACTCATCGTAGGCTCATCTACACGGATACTCGTAAGGGGTTCGGGAGCAGAAGCATCGGCCACCGGCTCCCCAATTTCAAAGGACTCCAAGCCGATAATGGCACAAATATCGCCCGAGGAGACCGACGACGCTTTAGCACGCCCCAACCCCTCGAAGGTGTTGAGCTCCTTTATTTTCTGTCGCACTACGGAACCATCGCGGCGGCAAAGTACAATATCGCTATTCTCGGAGATAGTACCCCTATGCACACGCCCCACGGCAATTCGCCCCACATAAGAGGAGTAGTCGAGCGAAGTGATAAGCATCTGCGCCGGCCCCTCCAGCATGGGTGGAGCGGGTATATAATCTACAATCGCATCCAGTAGGGGGGTAATGGTGTCGGTGGGATTGTTGTAGTCCTCACTCATCCAGCTCTGTTTTGCCGAACCAAAGAGAGTGGGGAAATCCAACTGCTCGTCACTCGCATCGAGGCTTGCCATCAGGTCGAAGACCATGTCTTGCACCTCACCGGGGCGGCAATTGGGTTTGTCTACCTTATTAATTACCACAATGGGCTTGAGACCCAGGTTTAGAGCTTTTTGGAGCACAAAGCGCGTCTGTGGCATGGGCCCCTCGAAGGCATCCACCAAGAGAAGGCATCCATCTGCCATATTGAGTACACGCTCTACCTCGCCTCCAAAGTCCGCGTGCCCCGGGGTATCTATAATATTGATCTTAACGCCGCGATAGCGAATACTCACGTTTTTGCTCACGATGGTAATCCCACGCTCTCGCTCGATAGCGTTGTTATCTAGATAGGTATCTACCTCGGTAGCTTTGTCGTCTCGGAAAAGTTTGCCCGCCAGTAGCATCTTATCGACAAGCGTTGTCTTGCCGTGGTCTACGTGGGCGATAATCGCGATATTGCGTATTTCTTGCATACTGCTCTATAATAACCGGCTGCAAAGGTAATGAAAAAGCATCACCATATCTCTCCAATTATAGCAGGCTAAGGAATAAAAAGTAGAGGATAAGCCTCAAATGGGTACCGAACAGCCCCTAAGAAAAGGAGAAATAGGAGATAGAAGACCGCCCACAGCGAGCAAGAGACAGGACGGCAACCTCTCTAGGAGTGTAAAAGACTTCCTTAGAAATGGCGAAAAGCGATAGAGGTGGGAGGAGCGAAAGCAGAAAAAAGTCTCCAATACTCATACGAACATTGGAGACCTGTAACACGGAATATAGAGTTGCGGGGAGAGGACTCGAACCTCTGACCTTCGGGTTATGAGCCCGACGAGCTACCACTGCTCCACCCCGCGATATTATCTCAATTGCCCTGCAAAGGTACAGATTCTTTTTGAATTAGCCAAATGCCAGCCCCCATGCAGATTCCATTATTCTCATCCTTGAGGAGTGAGAGTTCTTGTCTTTGATAATACTCTAAGGACACAGGATAGGGCACTATCCCTCCACGAGAAATTTACGGAGATAGGAGTCTAACAACTTATTGACCTTAAACCTGCTAAGCTCCTTGCCGACCTCCTGTTCAAAGAAGGATTTCGCCTTATTTTCGTCTACCGACTCAATAAGTTTTGTAAAGCGATTATACTCGTTGATGTTCCCTTGGTTGAGGTGCAGATCCAGCATCTCTCGAAGGAGATTTTCTTCGAGACCAAGATTCTCTGCCACTTCGTGAATGCTATCATTTTGAGCTTTGCTCTGATAGTCTACGATGTAGTCTTTTAAGGTCTTGCCCTGTTCTAGGCTTACCGTTCCTTGCTCTACCTCGTGCAGGAAGATGCCGGCAAAGCGTTGCTCTTCTTGAGAGAGAGAGGCAAAAGAGCGGTGCAACTCCTCAAAGACAGATGCACGCTCCTCGGCTGTAGCTGTTCCGCTGTGCAGGATGCGAAGGTACTTCTCAAAGCGGCTATTGAGGTAGTCGGCATCAATAATTGCAGTATCTATCTCGGTGATATAGGGGTCTACATCATAGGGGACGTCCACAGACGAGGGATTGCCTCCGCCACCCCCTTTCTGAAGCTCCTTGTAGCGCTGTACGAGGGTGAGGTAGGTCAATTCGTCAAGTAACACCTCGATATGCTTGGTTTTTCCATCTTCGTCTTTGAGTTTATAACTGAGCTTGCTCCAGCGGAAGGACTGTATGCGTGCAGCTTCGAGATACTTATTCAGCATACTAAAGAGCTGGGCAAAGCGTCCTCGCTCTGCTTCGTTGTCGGGTAGCTTGGCAAAGTCTGGGATGCCTGCTTGCCTAAAGAGGTACTGAATCTCTGTGAAGCGATCATTGATACACTTGAGGTTATGCGCTAGAGGATCGGCAAAGAGCTTCACGGGCTTGCCATCAGAGTAGACCTCCACAGCACGATCGATGTTGTGTTGCATCGTGTGGGGGCGACGATAGTAGCGGATGACGCCAAAGGGCTTGTCTGGGCCAAAGAGACGATTGGTGCGGCTAAAGGCTTGGATGATGTTTTCATATTCCATCATCTTATCCATATAGAGCGTATTGATCCACTTCGAGTCGAAGCCGGTAAGCATCTGATTCACCACGATGAGGAGGTTCAGCTGCTCCTCAGGCTTAATGTTGCGATAGGGCTCTTTGTGTGCTAAGCGGAGCGACACATCTACCTTGTATTGCGCATAAGTGGGCAGAGTGTAGTTCACGCCGAAGAGTGCGTTATATCCCTCGAGTATCTCTACCAAGCCATCCTCCTTGATGGTCTCTCCTTCCACATTGTCGATACTAGGGTCAAAGAGTGCCGTAACCCTAAGTTCGGGACACTCTTGCCGGAACAGACGGTAGTAGGCAATAGCCTCGGGAATGCTACGAGAGGCCAGAAGGGCATGGAACTTACCGCACTGGCTCAGCATATCCCAGTTCTCTTGTATGTCTTGCACCACAGCTAGGTGATGCTTCTCGTTGTTATACTGGCTCTCGGGCAGAAAGTCTTCGATACCTTTCACGTATCTCCCATCTTCTCCCACATAGCCAGCCATAGGGACGGTGTTGCCCTGTGTATACTTTAGATAGATCGTCTTCTTCTTGTCGTCGGCAAGGGCTTCTGCTTCCGTGCGTGCTTTGGCTTGCTCTAGAGCCACAGCTCGGCGCAGGTCTTTGGCCTTATAGGTCTCAATCGCCTTTGGTTCAAAGCCGAGTACATTACCATCTCGTATACCATCGGCCAATAGATATTGATGCAGCGATTCGCCAAAGACGGTCTGTGTAGTATTCATGTTCTTCTGGTTCTCGTCCTTGATGGGGGTACCTGTAAAACCAAAGAAGAGCGCACGGGGGAAAGTACCTTTGATGGTGATAAGCATATCGCCAAAGGTACTACGGTGACATTCGTCTACGATAAAGACGATGTGCTTGCGCTGTATCTGCTCCAGCTCCCCAATTCGCTCCGCCAGGTCTTCTGCATTCACTCGGCTCATCTTCTGTATGGAGGTCACGATAAGCGTACTCCCTGCGCCCTCATCTTTGAGTTTATTCAGGAGGATAGCCGTATCGTCGGTATCCTGCACTTCTTCGCTGTCGCCAGCGAAGCTACGATAGTTTTGCAAGCTTTGGCAGCCCAGTTCGATGCGGTCGACGAGGAAGACCACCTTATCTGCATCGCCCGAAGCGGCAATGAGCTGAGCGGCTTTGAAGCTCGTCATCGTCTTGCCCGAGCCTGTGGTATGCCAGATATAGCCGCCCTTTTGTACACGTGCGTTCCAATCGTTTTTGGCCACACGAGTACTGATGGCATTGGCGGCATAATACTGATAGCTACGAAGCACTTTTAGCACCCCATCGCTCTTGTCCGCAATGGTGTAGAAGCCGATAAGCTGGTGTGCCTTAGGGATGGAGAGGAAGGCGGAGCAAATCTCTTTCCAGCCATTCATAGGCTCATTATTGAAGTCTCCCCAGTGGAAGTAGTAGTCTCTATTGAAACGTCCCGATGCTCCAGGATTGGCAAAGTAGAGCATCTCCTCGGGGTTCATCGCCACGAAGATTTGCACCAAGGAGAAGAGGCGCGAGAAGATGCCCTCGTGGCTATACTTCTCGATTTGGTTTGCGGCCTGCATCGCCGGCACTTTACTACTTTTCAGCTCTATATGGATGAGGGGCATTCCATTGATGAGCAGGAGTAGGTCGCCACGCCGGTCGGGAAGGATGCGCTTGCCTCGCTCGAACTTTGGCTGTTGTGCGATTTGGTAATGACTCTTTCCGCCTGCTATCTCTAGTCGGTCGTAAATTGAGAGACTCACCTCTTTCCCTAAGTGTTCAGGGTCGTTGGGATTGTCTCGTGTGATGCTAATCGTGCGCCCATTGATGAAGCCATTGAGTGCCACGGGCGACTTCAAGTCCTCTATCTGCTCAATGATTTGGCGCATCTCTTCTGAGGTAAGAGGCTGGTCGTTCAGCCTATCCTTACCACTATTATTACGAAAGAGGATGTTCGCCCAATTCTGCATCAAATCCTCCTCCGTGGGATACTTGATGACTTGCTCCGACCAGCCATTGCGCTGAAGCTCCTTGATAACCGCCTCTTCAAACTTGGCTTCACTCTCAAATGTATTCATCTTACTGCCTCCGCTTTATTCATACAAACATCTTCTCCAACAAACTCCCCTTTATCCTGCGGAGCTTCATGAGCTTGATAGATGACTTGCTTAATTGAGTATCAATCTGCATAAAACAATGTCCTACGCACTGTTGTTCAGGTATGGAGGGGAGGTGAATATTCTGTTCTTCTAAAGCAGTCTTACTGAGATTGCCAATAGATCCGTTTCCTCCTAACGTATAAGTATCGATAAAGGTCTGATACCAAGAAGAACTCATCGATGCTTGTAGAAAGAACGGAGATTCAGTTGATGCACAAAGCATAAACCCTCCTGGCACACAGCTATTCGGTTGTATGCCTGTCACAAGGCAATGTTTCCCCACTAATCGCAAAGAACCATTAGCTGCAGTTATCAATATATCGTTATTGTCCAAATAAGGGATATCTACTGCTGATGGTTTGACAAACACATCATCTTCCGACAAGAAAAAAATATCCTCTGCAACATTTGAAGATCTCAAGACTCTTATACCCTTTCTTTCCTTACAAATATCGTCAGGAGAGTATGTCAATCCTCTTCTAAGGTTTGCCACCTCTCTCAGCTCCTTTACCTCCCACTTATCGGGATATCCCTTGAATCTTATTTCTGGCATTCCACCACCATTTACATTTATAAACATCTTTTCAAGCAAGGCCTGCTTCAGCTTGCGGAGCTTCTCGAGCTTCGCCTCGAGCTTGGCAATGAGCTTATCCAAGGTCGTGAGGAGAGTACCTATCTTCTCCTGCTCAGAGACGGAGGGAATATTGTATTTTATCTGAGAGAATGCAGGAAACTTGAGATTCCAAGTGTCCGAAGTAAGTCCTTGAGAATTTACTCTGAAGAGGTGCAAAGATTCATTTCGCTTAAACATGTAGAAGCAGTAGACCACGTTGATATTGCCCTGAGGAATCACCACGGTATAAGCTGGGCTACATATGCCCTTATACAGAGAATAACCACAAGCACCCTGCCACATTCTCATAGAGTTGTAGGCAATATCACCGACCTCCACTACTTTATAGTTTGACTTATCATCACTTGAGTTGTCTATTCTGTCCAAATCCGAGGCTCTTATAACACCTTGATTGATTGTCACAGAAATGAGTTCGCCTTCCGCAGACCGTTCAACACGTTCTTGAAAACATTCTCCCAACGTAGTTGTTACCCACTCTTCCTCAAATCCCTTGAATCTGATCTCTGGTTTCTTCTTATCCATTGTTGTTCGGGTTGTTATGCGTTAAGCAAGAGTTTCTTGAGCTCAGCGAGGGCTTCGAGGTCGTGTGCAGACCCTGTGAGTTCGTCTATCATTGTGGCGAGCGAAGCCGAAGCTTCTTGGATGTCGTGCTCTACATCCATAAGGGTAGTATCATACTTCGCCACCAAGTCTTTGACCTGTTGCACGAAGTCGGTGATAAGCCGATGCGGGAGTTCGCCAAGCTTGTCGTAGAGCGAGTCAATCCACTGTGCTGAGAGCAAAGAGCGGATATCTTCGTCCGAGAGCTCCTCTTCAATCACCGCCTTGGTGCGCTCGATGAGTAGAGCCTTATTGTGTTTAATGCCGGCATTGAGACTCTTGATTTCGTACGAGAGCTGTACGAGACGAAGGAGTTGCGCCTCCGCACTCTCTTCCTCGAAGGGGTAAGCCCTGCGCAAAGCATCGATGTACGCCTTCACCTCCTTCATGGCATAGGTGCCATCCTTAGCGGTGTCCATTGCCTGCCAGTCCACCTCAGGGTGGGCAGAGATATAAACCATCTTCTCTTTCTTGCCATAGCAGTCAAGGTAAGCTTCGAGAGCTCGTACTTCACCGGTCTCTACCTCGCTGAGGAGTTGCCCCAAGCGACGCTCTACTTCCTTGAGTTGCATAGCCCCCTCTTCGGTAGAGACTTCGCCCCGCTCATCTTCGTCCAGAGCATCGAAGGTAGCTTCCAATTCGCTTGTCGCTTCTGCAAGCCGCTCTTCTTGCCTCTGTATGGTCTTCACATCCTCTGATAGGTAGTGTGCTTGCACAAGGTCAAAAGAGAGCACACGCCCCTCCCATCCATTCTGCACTTCGCATTCCTCGCCTGCACTATTCTTCTTCAGCTCCATCTTTGGGTCTACCACACGAGTAGCCCCGAAGCCTTCACTCTGGATGATTTCAATCCCTTGCGCAATGGCCGGCCATTGATCGGCAAAGAGCTGATAAGCCTCGTAGCGATCCACCAAGGGCACATCGGCAAGGCTCTGGAAGATGTGCGCCGTGATACGCTCCTCTTCCCTGGCAATGCTCAGCGTCTCCATCTGCTCAATGAGCTGCTGCTTGAGGAAGCGATGGAACTCGCTAAAGGCAGCCTCGTATCTTTGTCTAAAGCCCAGTACCGCAGGATGTGTGCCGATGGCTTCGTCCAAGTCTACGACCTGTAGCTGAGTATAGGGGGCGCTATTCTGAGCAAAGAGCATAGCCTCTAGCCCGGGGAAAGCCTCGAAGTAGGGGGCAAAGCGGAGAAGCTCTTTGCGAGGCACCCCCCCAAACATGATGGAGTACATGTCCCACGACTCCGGATCCTCCGAAGCATTGATATAGCGGGGTATATTGAGGTTATAGCCATTCTGGCGGATTTCCTCTTTCGACACCACACGAGAGAAGCGATCGATGCTACAGCGCCGGATATGCGTATCGACGATGCGACGAATATCTGAGGCACGGAGTTTGTTCTTCTTCCCCTCCTTGGCAAAGCCACGAGAAGCATCGATGAAGAGCACATCGTTCTCCCTGCGGTCTTTGCGCAAAATGATAACAATCGTAGGGATACCCGTGCCGAAGAAGATGTCGGCAGGCAGCCCGATAATGGTATCTATATGATTGTTTTCGATGAGTTGCTGACGGATAGAGCCTTCCGACCCATCGCCCGATTCGCCACGGAAGAGGACCCCATGCGGCAGGACAATCGCCATAACGCCATCACTCTTGAGGTGATAGAGGTCGTGCAGGAGGAAGGCATAGTCAGCCTTACTCTTGGGGGCAATACCATACTCAAATCGAGGGTCAATCTTGATCTGTATACCCGTCCTTCCTTGGCGAGGAGGCGTCCAGCTCTGTGAATAAGGAGGATTGCTCACCACGGCATCTACGAGAAGATGTCTATACGTCCCCTCCGGGTCTCCATCCTCAAAATAGGGCCAATCCATCTCTAGGGTATCGCCATTGCGCACGACGATGTTGTGGGGCGTGATACCACGCATCACGAGATTCATGCGCGTGAGGTTGAATGTGTTCCTTTTCAGCTCCTGCGCAAAGTATCTCACCTCATAATTCTCCCCAAGGTGCTTCACGACCGAGCGTCCAATATTGATAAGAAGAGAACCAGAACCACTCGTGGGGTCGTAGATGTCAATTTGCTCTTTTTCTCGGAGGTGGTAGGCAATGATTTCAGCCATCAGCACGGAGACCTCGTGTGGTGTGTAGAATTCGCCCGCCTTCTTGCCGGCATTGGCAGCAAACTTGCTGATAAGGTATTCGTAGATGAATCCCAATACGTCATAGTCCTGCTTGCCATTCATCGGAATATCCTTAATCAGCTCGAGCAGATTGCGCACAGCTCTTGTCTGTTCGCCCTCAGTACCGCCCAAGTTCTTTAGACCACTATGCAAGGTTTCAAAAATGTCTACAAATACTTTGCGGGTTTTCTCAACTTGCTCTTTGGCATCCTTAGTGTCTTTCTCTGGTATAGGAATGATGAGACGATTGAAAGCAGAGAGCGCATCTCGTACATTGGCTATGGAGAAATCGTGCTTAGCCTCTAACCAAGTAGAGTAGAGATGCTCATAGGGAATAAAGTAGCCTAAATTGTTGTGAGCTAATTCAACGGTTTCGGTTTCTTCCTCAGTGAGTTCTCTAGCAAAGTCGCCCTTCTCTAGCCCCTTTTCAAGAAAAAACTTGACTTCTTGCTCCGAGAGGAACTTATAAAAGATGAAGCCAAGAATATAATCCTTATACTCATTAGCTTCTATCTTTGAGCGCATCTTGTTTGCTGATGCCCATATCTTGTTTGCAAGTTGATTCTTATTCATCCGTTTAGTCGTTTGTAGAAAAAAGCAAAAGGTGTACTTCGACCTCTGGCACGTGTGCTATCTCAAACAGAGTTTCTAGCGAGGGTTGTATCTCATTCGACCCGCATTTAGACATCGTATTTTCTGACTTTCCTATCTGTTCGGCAAGCCATTTAGCGGTTAGCTTCTCCTCGGCTAAGACTACTTTTATCCTATGTATTGTCGCCGTATTGCGACTCTATTACTTGAAGTTTGTATTATCAATTGTGCAAAGATACCAACAACCCTTGAGAGAAAGCCAAATAGAATGGCATACTCGTATGTTTTGCAAAAACCAGAATGCGCACAACGGAGAAAAATTACCGGGTGAAAAGCGTTTCCCCTTTTGGGTGAAAATAAAATATTTCTTGCCCAAAATGTGAGGGTAAAACCAGCTAAAATAAAAATATTTCTAGGATAGTTTTCTCCACGATTTTAGCCAACGACCCACACGCTGCTCCCCAGAGAGCGAAAACAGCACCAAAAACAAGCTGAGAGAGCTATACCCGAATCCCCTTGACCCCTCCCACTCCTTGAGGAATAGCCCTCAAGAGTGCTCTTTTTATCCTCAGCCAAATCGTGAAGAGAAAAATATCTACGAAAAAATCGTTGATTATCTACGAAAAGTTCGTACATTGCACTCGGTAAGCAATACAAAGAGCTATGAACAAGACAAAACTCACTCCATTAACCCCTCAAGAAGAGAGCGTTATGCAGATTATTTGGGAGCTAGGGGATGGAGCAGCCATACGGCAGATATTAGACAAGATGCCCGAACCCAAGCCCCCCTACACCACCCTGGCAAGCATTGTAAAGAACCTGCACACCAAAGAATACATCCAGCCCGAAAAAAGCGGAAAGACCATGCTGTACAAGATCGAAGTAACCCAAGAGCAATACTCCGCCTCCTCTCTCCAGCACATCGTACGAAACTTCTTTGGAGGAGATTACAGGCAAGTAGTGCAGTTTTTTGCACGCAAAGAGAGTATCTCGCCCCAGGATCTCAAAGAGATAATAGACTTGATTGAGCAGAAGAAGTAACCTCACCTTTTAGCCACCTTTACCCCATGGAAGTACTACTCTACTACCTACTCATCAGCGGAGCATCCCTCGCCCTCGGAGCCTTGCTCGGGCGGTGGCTCTTCCTCCCCATTACGTGGCATAAGGCAACTCGCGCCTTTTACCTTATCATTCTCGTCTCGGCGTGGGTGATACCGCTCGTTGGCATTGTAGTTCCCTATATAGACTGGTCAACGTTTTTCTCCCCCTCCCAAGAGGGAGTAGCTATTGCCCCATTCCCCCTAGAGCTATCACCTATGATGGAAGAGGCCTCGCCCTCCGTTTGGAGGTGGCTCCCTCTAGCATTGGGCTGCATTTGGGGGATCGGAGCACTCGCTCGGGGTATTCATCTTTTGGTCGCCCTACGAGCTCTAGTCAAACTCAAGCGGCAATGCACTCCCTATCTTCTCCCCAATGGACGGAAAATACAGCTTCTCCCCCAAGGGTATACCGCGTTTAGTGCCTTTGGAGAGATATACATCTCCCAAAAGATGCTAGAGGAGGGCGAGTGGACTATGGTCTACACGCACGAAGAGGAGCACACCCGGCAGCGACACTACATAGACCTCCTACTCGCAGAGGTATCCCTTATCCTCTCGTGGTGGAACCCCGCCATGTGGCTACTGCGTAGAGACCTCAGCCTAAACCTTGAACACCTAGCCGACGAGGCCGTGCTAGCCCAAGGCATTGAGGGCAAACCCTATCAATACCAACTCCTAAGATGCGCTACAGACTGCTCTGTAAGCCCTCTATATAACCCCTATAATGAATCTAACAACTTAAAAGAAAGGATCAAAATGATGAACAAGAAAAACTCACCCAAGCGAGCTATCCAACGCCTATGGCTCACCCTCCCCGTGGCTACTCTTACCCTCTTAGGCGGTAATTACCTACTGGCTCGCCCGGTTGCGGAGCGTCTCCCCCTCCTACAAAACGTAGGGGACGAAGACCCCGTCTACGAAACGTGCGAGGTACTCCCCCAATTCCCCGGAGGGAATGACAATCTCTTCCTCTGGCTTGCCGAGGAGGTACGCTATCCCAAAGAGGCGGAAGAAAAGAGTATCGAAGGCAGAGTGCTTGTACACTTCGTTGTGGAAAAAGATGGCAGTGTAAGCAGCCCCACCATCATGCAAAGTGTAGACCCTCTGCTCGACGCCGAAGCCCTACGTGTAGTGGGAAGGATGCCCAAGTGGACGCCCGGGAAACTCAAAGGAAAAGTCGTACGCGTCTCCTTTACCCTCCCCATCCTCTTCAAACTCAGTGCAGATAACGCCAAATCTTCCTCAGCAAAAAGCTCGGACGCGCCTAAAGTCCTCTATGTATTGGATGGAAAGGTAGTAAGTGACGTAAGCAACCTGCCTAGCGAGAAGATCGCAGAAATGCGCGTAGACAAATCTCAAACGGAAGTATGGGAGTAGAAAGCAGAAAATGGCATAAAACTCATATCTGACTGAAA
>ERZ773250.424-NODE-424-length-25161-cov-10.224090_pt1 | contig 25161 bp, 39 predicted proteins | sample MGYA00511258_ERZ773250 | MGnify/ENA primary metagenome ERZ773250 (study PRJEB29015, sample SAMEA2738164) | human oral metagenome | biome: human oral; feature: human-associated habitat; material: saliva | place: China | collected 2187 ... | reverse complement strand
CAGCCATAATACACCTCGTGTTTTTATTTTAATTATACCAAATTTAGAAAGGAATACTATGAACGAACTCATCAACGTAACCCTGAATGACAATCAGGAGCCAGTAGTATCAGGAAGACAACTACATGAGGCTCTGGGAGTTAAAACAGAATATAAGAAGTGGTTTAGTCGCATGACTGAATACGGCTTTAATGAAAATGAGGATTTTTTAAAGGTAACCCAAAAATGTCTCACCTCTTCAACAGGTCAAAATACGACTGACCACATCATCAAACTAGACATGGCTAAGGAAATTGCCATGCTCCAGCGGACAGAGCGAGGCAAGCAAGTCCGACAGTACTTCATCCAGATAGAAAAGGACTTCAACAGTCCTGAGAAAATTATGGCAAGAGCCTTGCTCATGGCAGACAAGAAGGTTCATAAGCTGGAAGCTCAGATTGAGGCGGACAAACCGAAGGTACTCTTTGCGGACGCAGTCAGCGCAAGTCACACATCTATCTTGGTTGGAGACCTTGCTAAGCTCATCAGTCAAAACGGCTACAAAATCGGAGGCAATCGTCTTTTTGTCTGGTTGCGTGAAAATGGCTACTTGATCAAGCGAAAAGGCTCTGACTGGAATATGCCAACACAACGAAGCATGGAAATGAAACTCTTTGAAATCAAGGAGTCAACCATCACACATCCTGACGGTCATATCTCTGTCAGCAAGACCGTCAAAGTCACTGGAAAGGGGCAGCAGTATTTTATCAATAAGTTTTTGAATGAGGAGGCAGGATGATGAAACCAAGACGGTATCCGTATAGTGGGGAAATAAAAAAGTCTATCAATTTTCAGATAGACTTAGAAAAATTCATGCGTCTTAGCTATGAAGCCATTCATGATACTTCTCAAGTAACTCAATAGTAGTTATTGCAGAAGTTAAACTACTGACCATCCCAAGTTGCAATCCGTCTGTATGGTCAATCTGTTTAGTAGCTTCATTAGCTTTAGCAGCAATAGCTTGCATATCTTCAGCTGTTAAAGATTCTCGAAATTCTTTAAAGGATTTCATCAAATCACCTCCTTTCTGTTGAAATTTTGACTAAAACAGTGAGAGGTCCTGGTCAAGGTTATTATAGCAAATTAGGAGGGAATTTCATCAGTCTTGAGACTGATATAGGAGGTTGAATGGAAGATAAAATCATCGAACTAGCTGATTACTTCATCGGCGAATCTAAAACCTACAGAGAAGCAAAGATAGCGTGTGAGATGCTATTGAAACAAGTCAGCCATGAGATAGAACTCAGGGCTATGGAAAGTAAGACTTTTTAAACAAAAAAGCACCTGACGGAAATCAGGCACTTACTTAAACAATTTAAACCATTATATCACAAAAATGCTTGCCCGCATAGTTGAGAGGATGTAGAAAATGGAAGGTATAACGTTACAATTACGATTGGATGGCGAAAGTGCTGAATTGTTCACGAATCAATTATTGGCCTTTGCTGAAAAGCAGGTCAAGGAGCAGTTAGAGAATGATCGCATGCCAATCAATCAACAAGCTTTGATGAAGAAGTTCGGCTTCACTCATGGCTATATTAAGAAGCTAGAACGTAAAGGATTAAGATTTCGTAAGCAAGGGAAAGATATTATGTATGATGTCAATGATGTTTATGAGATTTTAGAGTTAGAAAAACAAGTACGAAAATTAAGAGCGTAAGGAGAACAAAATGACAGAACCAACTTTATCAAGCCAGCTGCTTGGCTTAGTGTCAATCTTTATCGGGATCTTTATCCTGATGTTACTGACTGTTAAAAATGAAGAAAAAACTGAACAAAAAACAGTGATCATCATTGAAGAAGCTGAAGATTTCAGAGAGGTTGCACGAAGAAACCTGAAAAACTGTGATAGAGGCTTCACCTATGATTCCCAACCACCTGTCGGACTTCCTTCAACGATTGAGGACGTGCCTCATAATTTTAGAGAATGCATCGAAGATTATGACAGACTGGCTAGCGACTATCAGGAAGAAGCAAGAAAGAATGACCTTATAAGAAGTCAAAATGCGAATCTCTTAGAAGAAAATGGGCGCTTGATCTACAAAGAAATGACCATGAATTTTCGTAGAAATCAACGAAAATGGGGAGCTAGGGCATGATGCAGATTGGAGGAGACTATGTCTGACAATAAAAAATATTATTACTTAAAATTGCGAGAAAATTTTTTTGATAATGACGATGTAGCAATCCTTGAAAGCATGCCTGATGGGATACTTTATTCAAATATTCTATTAAAGCTTTATCTCAGGAGCCTTAAAAACAATGGGAAACTAATGTTTAATGACCGCATACCTTATAATGCGCAGATGTTATCTACGATTACTAGACAACCCGTTGCAGTTGTAGAAAAGGCAGTAGGGATATTTAAGGAGATGGGATTGATTGAGGTATTAGATAACGGTGCCATCTACATGCTTGATATCCAAAATTTTATTGGTTCATCAAATACTGAAGCGGATAGAAAGCGTGAATATAGACGAAAAATCGCTTTAGAAAAAGACCAAAAACTTTTGGGACATTTGTCCGGACAAATGTCGGACGAACAGGCACCAGAGATAGAGATAGAGATAGAGAAAGAGATAGAGAAAGAGATAGAGATAGATATAGATAAAGATACAGATAAAAATCCAGTCGAGCTCATCGTGGAAGAATATCAATCTCGTATCGCTCCGTTAGATGGAACTCAATTTGAAATATTGAAAGAGTTCATCACATTAGATGGCATGGAAGCGAAAGTTGTTTTGAAAGCAATTGGCCTTGCTGCTGATAATGGTAAAAGGAACTTTAGTTATATTAGAGCGATTTTGACGAATTGGAAAAACGATGGAGTTTTGACGATTGCAGCAGTGGATGAACGTGAGCGTCAATACAGAGAAAGTAAAATCAAGGGTCAGTCAGGGAATCAAAAATCAAATGTTCCTGAATGGTCACAACCTAACTATGTGAATACGACGAGTGAGGAGACCAAGGAAGAGTTGGAAAAACGGAAACAGGAAATGCTGAAGCGTTTGGATAATGGAGGTGGCTGATGTTTATTTTAAAGCATGGGACAAGAGAGGATAAGCCGTTCTTGATGTCTGCAACCATTGGTGTGACTGGAATTGATGTTTCGTATTCGGACGAGCGGAAAGCTATGCGGTTCATTTCTCGTGCAGTTGCGTTGCAGGTAGGCAAGGCATTGAGAGACTCTTTTGGAAATTTCTATCCAGTTGAGGTGAAGGGATGTTAGAGCTTTATTTCGTCTATAACGGGCACTGCAAGTTTTACCTTGGAACGTTTGATAATGTCACTGAACTCATTGAGCAGATGGAAGACCATCAATGGGCATTCTCGGCTATTACTCACCCAAGGTTTCAGAAGCACATCGGAAAGCGAACAACACGGTTCGACTACGGTGCTAAGGATTGCTACTATTTAGCAACTTTTTCAGGAGGAAAATAAAATGATTGAACTTATTAAAGAATTTGGAATGGCTATTTTATGGATGTTCTTAGGATATTTAATCGGGGAACGTGCAGCAAGAAAGGAAAAGAAAGATGATCAATAATGTAGTGTTAATCGGGCGCTTGACTCGTGATCCAGAATTGCGATACACGCCGTCAAATGTTGCTGTTGCGACTTTCAACCTTGCAGTCAATCGGAATTTCAAGGGGGCAAATGGAGAGCGAGAGGCTGACTTCATCAATTGCATCATGTGGCGTAAGCAAGCTGAAAATTTTGCAAATTGGGTCAAAAAGGGTGCTCTTGTGGGAATCACGGGCCGCATCCAGACTCGTAGCTATGATAATCAGCACGGTAAACGTGTCTATGTGACGGAAGTGGTTGCTGAGAGTTTTCAAACTCTTGAAAAGAAAGATAATTCTGCGAATCAGTCAAGCATAGAAAACCAGATGCCACCAAATTTTGGGACAACAAATCCGATGGATATTTCAGATGATGATTTGCCGTTTTAGTGAGGTGTGAAGAAATATGGTTGGAGTAACCTATCAGGAAATTCATCTCTTTGTTGAATTTTTGAAAGAACAATATGGGCAAGGTCGTCCAGACTATATTGAAGCCCTGAACGACTTAGACGGTCTGGTGGAAGTCTCCTACAGAGAAGCTATTGAAAAATTTTTAGAAGATGAAGTACGATAAACAGGCAGTGATTGAAGGCTATAAACAATCAATCAAGAGAAACGAAGAAAAGATAATCGAGTATTCAAAGCCGTGCGATGCACGGAAGAGACGGATTAGAGCGCTGGAACGGGATTTGTTGAAGAAAAAGAATAAAGAGCTGGAAGATAAGATAAAGGAGTTGGAAGATGAACATACAGGAATTGATTGAGAAATATAAAAAATACGAAGATGGTTTATTCGATATCGGAGCAAGAGTAGCTTGTCAGAATTTTTTAAAAGATTTGGAGCAACTAGACGAACTAGAGAAAGTCAAAGTTCCTCAGTTCGTGGCGGATTGGTATGAAGAGAATAAGGATGATTTTGAAGGGAATTTGTATCGATGTGTCTATAATATTCCATCGATTTTTGACGGTGCTAAACTTAATGAGTTTGAAAGGTGGTTTCTAAACGCTAGCACAAAACCATTTCAAACACTCGTCAACATGCACCAATTCGGCTACGAGGTCGAGGTAGAGAACCAGTATGTGGTGACTTTAAAAAATAGGCAGCCTTTGGTCAAATCGCAATCAGGGAGTATTCTTTATTTTAGTCAAGATATAACAGCTGGGAATTATAAAGTTACTCGAAAAGAATTAGAGGATGCTGGCTTCGGCTGGGTTTTCGATTGTGAAGGTGTTGAGATTGAGGAGGTGTAGTGATGGATAAGATCCAAGGTGTTTGGTGTCCTAGTTGTCACGAATTTCGTAAACTACAGGATCTTAATAAATCAAGTTTCAGTAAAGAATTCGACCTATACGAATGTAATAATCAACTGCATTCAATGGTTATACTACTAATTGTGAAGAAGGAGGTCACAGAATGAAACGAAAAAGCATATCGAAAGCCACTCGGCAGAAGGTTTTAGATAAATACGGCGGTCACTGTGCTTATTGTGGCAAGGTTTTGGACTTGAAAACTTTGAGAGTGGATCATTTGCATCCTCATTATTTAGGTGGAGAAGATAGTTTTGAAAACTATATGCCAGCGTGCTATCAATGTAATTTCTATAAATCTACTCTCTCGCTAGAACAATTCAGAGAACAGATATCGACTTTGCATGAGAGGATCAGCAAGCCATTTATATCTAGACTTGGTTTAGATTATGGAATCATTGAAATCAAGCCTTTTAATGGTAAATTTTATTTTGAGGAGGAGACATGAAACGATTCATCGCAATATGGATTCTGCTGTCTGCCGGATTGAACATCTGGCAGATGGACAAGATCCGTAATCTAGAAGAAAAAAAGCCGATGGTTATCTACAAGGCTGATAATCAAGGCGCAGAAATCAAAGGCAGAGTCGTCCACAAGGAGAAGGTTGGTGACCTGTACACGATCAAAATACAGAACTACGGCATTTTCGTAGTTACTCAAACAAACTACGAATCATTGAGGATTGGAGATGAGGTGAAATTATGATACCCAAATTTAGAGCGTGGGACAAGCACGGACAAAAGATGTTTGCTAATGACGAATTGATTATCTGGAATGGCAATGTCTATGCGAATGATAGCAAAAAGCTTACCTGCAACAATTTAAAAGGATGGTCGATTGATGAAGAATACCTTATGCAATCAACAGGCTTGTTTGATAAAAAGGGGGTAGAAATCTTCGAGGGGGATATTGCACAATTTGAAGATTGTTATACCGAAACAGATTTTTTGTATGTCAACACGGGTATTGTTGAATGGAGTCAAGGAAGTTTTACTATTACCAATAGAGATTCTGTATTAATGGAAGATTTGCTTGATGGAGACGTATTAGATGTTAAAATCATCGGCAATATCTACGAAAAACCAGATCTTTTGGAGGAGTAACAAATGAAATCAGAAATAATTGACAACGTAAACAAGCCGAGCCACTACCAAGGACGATATGGCATGGAATCTATCGATGTTTTGAGGAACTTCATGACAGACGAGGAGCTGAAAGGGTTCTATATGGGTAACAGTTTGAAGTACATACTACGACATCCGAAGAAAAACGGTCTTGAAGATTTGAAAAAGGCCCGCAAGAACCTTGATTGGTTGATTGAGGAGATGGAACATGAGAATTAAAACATCAAATGGCTCTATCATCAACGTTGACAAAATAAAGCATAGCATCACGATTGATGGTGTTGAATATGGTTCAGATTGTCGTGCACTGGTTTCTAAGCATAGAGACGGGACAGGAACTATTACATTAGTATTTGAAGGAAAAATGATTTAAAAAAGGAGTAAAAACAATGTTTACACAATACGATCACGAAACAGGGAAAACTAAACTTACAAAACTTGCAAAAGGTGGCATCATCACGGTTGTTGCTATTACTTCACTTGGAATTTTTCGTCTCACAGCCGTGAAGCGCATCCCAGCTAATACGGTTGGAGTAAAGGTCAGTGCGATCGGAGGTGTTCAGGAAAACACCCTACAAACAGGTTACCATCTTAAAATTCCTTTTATCGATACAGTCTATACTCTTTCGACTTCAGTTCAGACGAAGACCATGGAAAAAATCACAACTCAGACCAAAGATGGTCAATGGTTGAATACTAATATCGATGTGAAATATCGTGTGAATAAAGAAAAGGCCATGACGATCTTTTCAAACTATACGAAGTTAGAAAATGTTAATGAGAGTGTAATTGCTCCAGCAGTACAGAGAGCTATCGAGTCGGTTACTGGGAATTATGACATCTACGACATTCTTGGGAATAAGCGTACAGAAGTCTACGAAGAGATTGACAAGGCGCTAAAAGAGAAATTTGAATCTTATGATCTTGAATTTGTTTCATTCACAATAACTGACCAGGATGCAGGAGATGAGATTGAAGCAGCAATCAAATCTGAATCTGTCAAACAGAAGGAAATCGACACAGCTAAACAGGAACAGGAAAAAGCTAAGGTCGAATCCGATACCAAGAAAGTTCAAGCTCAAGCCGAAGCAGATGCAGGCATCATCAAAGCAGAAGGTGAAGCAAAGGCCAACAAAGCTAAGTCAGATTCAATCACAGATAATCTTATCCGGATGAAAGAAGCAGAAGCTAGAGAGAAGCATGGTTGGGTCACTGTTAACGGTGCAGGTAGTGTGATTACGAATCATGAGTAAAAATTATCAATTGAGCAATAATAAAAACACGTCAGGAGGTAGGATTTGAAGAAATTGAGCGACGAAGACCTCAAAACATTAGACAGAGAACTTTTCAAATTTCAAAACATTCAACGTACAATAGATTTGAGAAGGCTAGAATTAGAAACTCGAAACCCAGATGCTCAGAGTGGTCCTAGCGTAGGAATAAGCAAACCTACCGAAACTATCGCAATCAGAATCGCAGATGATCCAACCTTGAAATTTCTCGAAGGGTTCAAAGCTATTATTAACAAACTACTGATCAATCTAGTTGATGAAGATAAGGAAATCTTCAATCTGCGCTGGAGATATCCTCAACTGAGATGGGAAGAAATAGCAGAACAGAAATTCATGAGCAAAGCTACAATCTATCGCCGTCGTAGAATTATCTTGGAGCAGTATGCAATATTAAAAGGGGAATTGTAAAATGAGAAAAAAGGCTACTATTTTTCTCATGAAAATCTTGGTATTATGATAGTGTCGGAACGAGAAGACGGATAGATACCCACAAGAGCCTTTCGTTTTCAGAGGAACACCTTTCAAGAATAACCAGAACTCGCCCGACAGATTTACAGGTCAGTTGCAGAAATGCACTGGCTTTTTCATTTATCTGCAAGAAAGGAGGGAAAAGGCTATGAACTATGTTGAACCAATTCGCAACAAGGAAGACATCGACATCATGTGTGATTATCTAAAAGATTGGGACTATCGCAACTATTTGATATTCTTGACAGGGATTAACACAGGCTTACGCATTTCCGACATTCTGAATCTAAAGGTGTCTAATGTCCGTGGCTGGTATCTTTTGCTGATAGAAAGAAAAACAAAGAAACGTCGCAAGGTCAAGATGAATGCTTTTCTCAAACGGGAAATGGATAAACACATCAAAGGCAAACGTGTCGGCGATTACTTATTCCAAAGTCGCAAAGGAAAGAACAAGCCGTTGACAAGACAGGCAGCATACAGCATTATCAAGATAGCTGCTGAAGATTGTGGAGTTGAAAATGTTGGAACGCATACCATGCGAAAAACTTTTGGCTATCACTATTATCAGAAGTACAAGGATATTGCCATGCTCATGGAATTGTTCAATCATGCTAGCGCAGCAATTACCAAAAGATACATCGGTATCAACCAAGACCAACAGGACCGAGCCTTAGCAAATTTCCGTTTAGGAACATAAGAATGCGACATATTGCAGTAGTGTCAGATTGAAAAATAAGAAAGCTGGAAAACCTTTTGTTTACAAGACTTTTGAGAAAAAAGCGAAAGTGACACAATATAGGTTAAAGATGATTGAGAGGGGAAATGGTATAGTTTTATTTTAGGAACTACCAAGCAGAGAACTTGTCAAGTGGTTTTTGAAAAATGAGAAAAAAGGGTACTATTTTTCTCACGATTTTCGTGTTATATTTGTATCATGAATTTTTGTAAACAAGTAGGACAGCTGGACGAGTTGTCCTTTTCTGTTGATGAGGATAGTGGAACATGAGAACATTTTGCATCATGAATAAACAGACAGGAAAATTTGTTTATGGAACTGACTATAGATATTCTCCTCCACACCAAAGGACAAGTGATAGACAAGCCTTGACTTATTCAAGCAAACTTAAGGCAACACTTGAGCTCGAGGAAAGAGGATGTGGTCGTAATTATGTGGTTGTCCAAGTGAAACTGGAGGTAGTCAGTGACATTTAAACCTGTTCGTAAAACGCTGAAGTCTAGTCGCTGGGATAAGTTCCGAAGTCGTACAATGAAACGTGACAAGTATCTCTGTCAAGAATCGTTGAGATACGGCAAGACTGTTCCAGCTGAAATGGTACATCACATTTATCCAGTATCAGAATATCCAGAACTGGAGTTTATATCTTGGAATGTTATTAGTCTGACTAACAAAGTACACGGAACCTTTCACGATAGAACCAACGACAAAGTTGTAGGGCAGGGCTTGTGGTGGCAAAGAAAACGAAAAAAATTTTTTGATGAATTTTATAAAAATCTTTCAGTCATTCACAAAGCCCCCCCTCAAAATTAAAATCACGCTATGCCGTTGGGGACCGGGAAGGGGAAAGTTCTCCCCCTCTACGATTCTGTGAGGATTTTTGTCACATTTTTACACGAAATTTTTGGAAGGAGGTGAGTTTTTGGCAAGGCCTAAAGGACAAAGCACAATCAAAAACAGAATTGTGAAGTCCATGAAAGAAATGGGGACCTACTCAAAGCATTATGATGACATCATCGAAATCTATTCTGGCTTGCTCTATGACTACCAGAACGCTCGGGAAGAGTTCTTGGCTAATGGATCACAGTTCACAGAAGAGCATGAAACAGGTAGAGGCACCATTGTTGAGAGAAAGACACCGTTGGTTCAGTCCATGGAAAATCTTCGCAAGGATATTGTTACCTATTCGGATAGACTTGGCTTAAATCCAAAGGCTGTCGGAATCGAACCACCTAAACCAAAGGATGCTGGAGGTCTGGAAGGCATGATTGCTAATCTGCTATGATGATCAAAAACAATTCACCCAACTTCAAAATAGCGGTGGACTATGCAACTGATGTAGTCTCTGGCAAGATAATTGCTGGCAAGAGGAGAATAAAGGCTTGCCAGAGGTTTCTCGATGACCTTGCAAGCGACAAGTTTGATTTTAGAAATGAGCAGTTTGATTTTGCAGTAAAATTCATTCAGGGTTTGGTCGTACACAGGAAAGGCGAATCCTTGGAGGGTATGCCCTTAACAAATGCCCCTTTCATTTTGCAACCTTGGCAAATTTTCTGTATCGTCAATCTCTTTGGTTTTTATCGTAAAAATACAACAATAAGGCGGCGTTTCACTGAAGCGCTTTTTATGTTGCCACGGAAAAACGGTAAAACACCATTTGCCTCTGCCCTGGCTCTGACAGCTGCTATCTTAGATAACCAAAGTGGCTCAAATGTGTATATCCTAGCCAACTCTCTCAAACAAACACGAGAGAGTTTTGATTTTTTAACGCATACAGTCAAGTACTGGAAAGATAAGTCCATCAAAATCAAGGATAACAACAATGAGCATGTAATCCGTAAGGAGTTTTCCAAAGGCTCTTTCACCATCAATGCTCTTGCTGCTGAAGAAGACAATCTGGACTCATTCAACGGGAACATCATCATCCTAGATGAGATCCACGGGATGAAGTCATCCAAGAAGTACACGCTGATGAAAAATGCCCAGCGGGCTTATCGGAATAAGTTGCTTATGGCCATCACGACTGCAGGGGACAAGCCAAACGGTTTCTTAGCCCAGCGGTTGAAGTACTGCGACAAGGTTCTTGATGGAACTGTGGAAGATGACAGTTATTTCTTGTTTATCTGTGATGCGGATACCGATAAAGATGGGAAAATAGTCGATTTCACTAACCCAATCTACATCCAGCAAGCCAATCCGTCGCTTGGTGTGACGGTCGAGCTCAAGGAACTTGTCCACGATGCAGAGGTCGCATTGGCTGATCCACAGACACGGAATGAATTCTTTAACAAGACCCTCAATGTCTTCACTAACTCAATGACGGCATATTTCAATGTTCAGGACTTTATCAACTCTGATTTGAATTATGACTGGACCTTGGAAGACTTGGTTAAGTTGCCTATCAAATGGTATGGTGGTGCAGACTTGTCCAAGCTTCATGATTTGACTGCTGCAGCTCTATACGGAACTTATGAAGATGTGGACATTGTTATCACTCATGCATTCTTCCCAATTACTGCTGCACATCAGAAGGCTAATGATGATGGTATTCCATTGTTTGGTTGGGAACAAGATGGATGGTTGACCATGTCAAACACTCCAACAGTTTCCTATGACGACATCGTGAATTGGTTTGTCAGTATGAGGGATATGGGTTTCAAGATCCAACGTGTGGGATTTGATAAGAAGTTCGGTCGTGAGTTCTTCTCAGGTATGAAAAAGGCCAAGTTCAAGATTGTGGATGCTCCACAGTATTTCTGGAAAAAGTCGGAAGGCTTCAGACGAATTGAAACCAAGTCACTCAACGGGAAATTTTACTATTGCCATTCTGACGCATATGAGTATTGTGTCGGAAATGTCCGTGGGATTGAAAAGGTCGATGACATGATCCAGTATGAAAAGGTCGAGAAGTCTATGCGTATTGACTTATTCGATGCGTCGGTGTTTGCTGCTTGTCAAATGCTAGAAGATAGCGAGAAATCAGGCAACGCTTCTGCTTGGTTGAACGGAGGAAGAAATTGAAAAAACGAAAGAAAAACAACACAAATCAAATTCGGTCTGAGCCATCATCTGCTATGCAAGTCTTTGTGTCAGAGGATTTTTTCAAAAAATCCATGTCACAGGGTTATATTCGGCTTGCTGATTGTCCAGAAGTTCGGACGGCGGTTGATAGGATTGCTGACATGGTTTCGTCCATGACCATCCACTTGATGGAGAACACAGAAAAAGGCGACATTCGGCTCAAGAATGAGCTATCTCGCAAGATTGATGTCAATCCTTACAAGTGGATGAGCCGTAAGAAGTGGGTAGCCAACATTGTCAGGTCAATGCTTTTGGAAGGCGATGGGAATAGCGTTGTCTATCCAATCATTGACAAAGATGGCTTGATTGCTGACTTGAAACCATTGCCACCATCAAAAATACGATTTGACGGGACCAGCTTTGACTATCAAGTTGTCTATGATTACCAAGAAGTGTATGGACCTGACGAAGTGCTACACTTTGCCATGAATGTCCACCCTGAAAAGCCTTGGCTTGGGCAAGGGTATAGGGTTGTCATGGCTGACCTGCTGAAAAATCTCAAGCAGGCTTCGGATACAAAAAATGAATTTATGTCTGGGAAGTATATGCCATCTCTGATTGTCAAGACGGATGCCAATACGGCAGAGCTTGCTTCGGAAGAAGGTCGTGACAAGGTATTTGACATGTACCTAAAAAACTCTACGGCTGGCAAGCCATGGATTATTCCTGCTGAGATGATAGATGTCCAGCAAATCAAACCACTTAGTCTGAATGACATTGCTATCAAGGACAGTGTGGAAGTAGATAAGACAACCATTGCCAATATCTTACAAGTACCAGCCTTTTTTGTCGGTGTCGGTAAATTCGATAAAGCTGAGTTTGACAACTTTGTCACTACTCGCATACGCTCCATCGCTGAGATTATTCAACAGGAACTGACAGCCAAGTTGCTACTTTCTCCACATCACTATTTTATTTTGAACTGGAGAAGTCTACTGACTTACGACCTCAAGGCTTTGTCGGAAATTGGCTCAAATCTCTATATTCGTGGATTGATGGAAGGGAATGAAGTCCGTAATTGGATAAACTTGCCACCAAAAGAAGGGTTGGACCAGCTTGTCATTTTGGAAAACTTTATTCCAGCGGACAAGATTGGCGATCAGAAAAAACTAGAGAAAGGAGAAACAAGTGGAGAGAACAACCTATCTGACTCGTAGCTTTAAATCTGAACTTGCTGTTCGTGAACAACAAGAAGGCCAACAAGAGAAAGTAATTGAAGGTTATTTTGCAGTCTATGGCTCTGAAACAGAATTGTGGCCAGGTGCTTTTGAAGAAATCAAAAGTGGCGCATTTGATGATACTCTCGAGAATGATATTCGAGCGCTTATCAATCACAATACAGAGCTTGTACTTGGTCGTAATAAGGCTGGTACATTGACTTTGGAAGCTGATGACAAGGGACTATGGGCCCGTGTTGTTATCAACGAACAAGATACTGATGCACTTAATCTGTATGCTCGTGTTCAACGTGGAGATGTGGATCAATGTTCATTTGGTTTTAACATCATCGAAGAATCAACAGAATTCCGTGAAGATGGAACAATCAAGTGGACAATTGAGAAGATTGACCTACATGAAGTATCTATCGTAACTTTCCCAGCATATGAAGCTACTAGTGTTCAAGCTCGGAAACGAGATTTTGAAAATCTACAAAATCGGACCTTGGAAGTCCGAAAAAAACAATTAAAGGAGAAATTAACCCATGCTAAAACAACTCATGCTCCGTCGCAAAATTAAGGTCTTGAAAGAAAGCTTGTCTGAGCTGAACGACGGTAATAACTTTGATGAACGCAGTGCTCAGCTTGAAGTAGCCATCGAAGAAGCACGGTCTGACGAAGAAATCAAGGCTGTCGAAGAAGAAATCGACACTTTGACAAAGGAACAAGCTGAATATCAAGACAAAGTCGATGCTATCCAATCCGAAATTGACGAACTTGAAGAAGAATTGGCTGCATTGGAAGGCAAGGAGCCTAAAGATGAACCCAAAGAAGAACCTGCTGCTGAACCTGAAAACCGAAACAAACAAAAAGGAGAACTCTCAACTATGACACGAAACAAATATTTTGGTGGATTGACTCGCACTGCTATGGCTGAATTGGTAGAACGCAGCGAAGTCAAGTCATTCCTAGAAAACACACGCAGCCTTATCCAAGAAAAACGTGCTGTCAATGGTTCAGAATTGACCATTCCAGAAGTGTTCTTGGAGTTGCTTCGCAACAACATGGACCAATATTCAAAACTGATCACTAAAGTTTGGCTCAAACCTGTGAAGGGCGAAGCTCGTCAGAACATCGCTGGTACAATCCCAGAAGGTATCTGGACGGAGATGATTGGAAAACTCAATGAAGTTGATTTCAAATTCAATCAAGTCGAAGTTGACGGCTACAAGGTTGGTGGCTTTACAGCTGTCCCTAATTCCATCTTGAAGGACTCAGACCTCAACCTTGCTAACGAAATTCTTTTGGGTCTCGCTCAAGCCATTGGTCTTGCTCTTGATAAGGCTATCCTTTACGGTAAAGGGACTAAGATGCCTGTTGGTATTGTGACTCGCTTGGCAGAAACCCAGAAACCTAACTACTGGGGTCAGAATGAGCCAGACTGGACTGACCTGCATTCTACTCACTTGTCAGTAGTACCTGCTAACATCACTGACCCTATCAAATATTATCAGGAATTGGCTACTAAGCTAAATGTCATTGATGCCGACTACTCAGACGGCAATGTCTTCTGGGCTATGTCTCGCAAAACACATCAAGCCTTGAAAATTAAGTTGATGAGTTTCAACTCGGCTGCAGCAATCGCGTCAGGTCTTGACAATACATTGCCTATCATTGGCGGTGATGTTGAAGAACTAAACTTCATCCCAGATGGACATATTATCGGTGGCTTTGGCTCTCTTTACATTTTAGCAGAACGTGAGGGAGCAACCATGGCCCAATCTGAACATGCTCAATTCATCGAGGACAATACTGTCTTCAAGGGTATTGCACGTTATGACGGGCGTCCAATCTTTGGTGAGGCTTTCGTGGCAGTCAATGCATCAGGTAAAGATGGAGCAGTTGCCCCAGCACCAACAGATGTGACATTCGCTGCAGACAAGGCTAACACACCAGGTTAGGAGGTAAACCATGAAGTCAGTTGATGTAAGAGTTAAAGCACTCGTAACTTTTTCCGATAGCCAATCTCCGATTGGCCTTCGGAGAAAAGATGAGGAGTTTGTGACGGCAAAAGACCGAGTAGACTATCTGAACGGTTTGAATGAAGAACCGCTTGTAGCTGTTTTGGAGGAAATCGAAATACTGCATTCCGAATCAGTAAGTGAAAGTGTTTCTGAATCTGTGTCCGAGTTAGCAAGCGAGCTGTCCTCAGAAACCACTACAACTCGAAAATCTCGTAGAAAAACTTCTAAAGAAAGCGAGTAAGCCATGGAAGATTCAGATGTCTTGAAACTGGTTAAAATGAAAGAAGGTATCAAGTCCGACAAACGCGACGAATATCTAATAAAGCTTATCAGAAGCTCTATTGATGAGTTAGAACAAGTCAAGGGCATTGCCATTGACCTGAATCTACATCACCATGTTACCTTTGTTGCCGATTGGACATACTACCAGTACATCAACAAAGACCAGCCAACCATGCCACGCTATCTACAGCAGAAACTGCACGACTATCAAATCACATATAGGAAGCAGGCAGAGTCATGAGATGGAATGAAGATTGCACCCTAATTTCGCTTTCTGAAGAGCCGACATTGGATGAGTTGCTACAACCAACCTACAAAGAGGTAGGTGTTGAGGTATCATGCAATAAGCGGTCTCTCACACGGTCAGAGTATTATTTTGCATCACAAGCCAACATGAATCCTTCCATGGTACTTGAGGTCCACGATTTTGAGTATGACAATCAGGTGTATGTGGATTTTGAAGGAGTGAGATACGAGGTCATCAAGACATTTGAAAATGGGGATATCATCGAATTGACTTGTGAGGTAGTAAAAAATGGCACTGGATCTAACTAGCGAAATCATGTCTGCACTGGAAGAGTGGTCGGAAGAAGTTGAGCAAGAAGTTGATGAAGCTGCTAGCGATGTTGTCGATAAAGCTGTAGCCAAGTTAAGGGTCAGCAGCCCAAAGATGACAGGAAACTATAGAAAGAAATGGGCCAAGAAACGATTAAAGAACGGAACTTATGTGGCATATGTCAGAGGACCTGACTATCGCCTAACCCATTTACTTGAAAATGGGCATGTCAACCGTGATGGTGGACGAACGAGCCCGCAGGTCCATATCGCACCAGTGGAAGAAGAAGCTATTGCCGAATTTGAAGAACTCATCAGGAGAATTGGCCAATGAAACTATCAGAATTTGCAGCTGTCATGAATGAATTGGGAATACCGTGCCGTTACCGTCAATTCAAAAAGGGGGAAAAACCAAAACCACCTTATGCTATCTATTATCAGGATGGTGAGGATAATCTCAATGCTGATAATGAAGCGTACCATACTATCAAATCAGTTACGGTAGAACTGATTATAGATAAGAAAAATGAATCACTGGAAGATAAACTAAAGAGCCTGTTTAATCAAAACAAGCTCTTTTTCGAGTTTTCCGATGAGATGTATATAGAGTCAGAAGGGCTCTATCAAGTCATATATGATGTCAGTCTAATTTAAGAAGGAGAAGAACATGACGAAAAAACCAGAAAACAAAATTGAATTTGGTTTGGAGAAAGTCCATATTGCCAAAATTACCTCAGAGGATGCCCTAGGCAATTTGACTTACGACACTCCACAAGCACTACCTGGGGCCGTCGAGTTGACAATTGAGCCACAAGGAGAAACGATTGATTTCCAAGCAGACAACGTGACCTACTATGGCGGTTCAACCAACAAGGGCTACACAGGTACATTGACAATTGCTCGCTTGACCGAGTATTTCCAAACTGAAATTTTAGGAGAGAAGCTAGCCTCAGACGGAACACAGTCTGAGTTTGCTGATGCGGAGAAAGCAGCCTTTGCGATGATGTTCCAAATTGAGGGGGATAAGAATGCTACTCGTCACGTAATGTACAAGTGTACAGTTACTCGACCAAAGCAGGGTTCAAAAACTAAGTCAGGAGACCCGAACACTACGGAACTTTCCTTTACATCAGTCCCACGATCATCTGATAAAGCTGTTAAGACTCGGACAACAGCAAACACAACCAAAGAAGTTTACGACGGCTGGTTTACAAATGTCTATAAACCTGCAGACGGCGTGACATTTGGAGCGACAGAAGGGGTAGGCAGCTAATGGAACGACTTTATCAAATTGGGGACCAAGAATTTCGGTTGGTGACTAATGGCTATACACCAATTGCTTACAAAAATCAATTTGGTCGTGACTATTTCCAGGATATGATGAACATGTTCCAAGGCGACGCCCTATTGAAAATGGTAGCCTTATCGCAGGAACAGAAAGAAGTAGATGTCAGTCAACTAGATATGTCCATGTTGAAAGATTTCGATATGACTTTCTTTAACCGACTGTTTTGGACTTTTGTGAAATCGGGAGACCCTACGATCAAGCCTTACGACAATTTTTACATGGATTTGGAATATTTCCCTGTCCAAGACGTCGCTCCTGTCTTAATGGAAATGCTGGAGGCAAACATAGCCACAAAAAAGCCTTCGATGACAGCGAATCTGCAAGTGATGAACTTTTTACAGTAGAGTCCTATTTATCCTGCTGTAAAGAAGTCGGTCTGTCAGTAGAGGAGCTACAACACATCACACTTGGCATGGCCCTTGACTACCAAACAGACTATGTCAATCTTCGTGATCCAGACAAACAGACTGAAGTTAAGACAAGAAGAGCTACACAAGACGATATTGATAATTTCTAAAGTGCTTTGAGAGAATTTCTACGATGAATACCTTGTTAACTCAAGGAAAACGTTGCTAGAATCGCTCTCTCAGCACTTTTATTTTTAAAGAAAGGAGGACACATGGCAGGAAAAATTAAGGGTATCAATATTGAAATTGGTGGCGACACAACCGGCTTAGATAAGGCCTTAAAAAATGTCAATAAGTCTGCCTCTGATGCCAGCAAGGAAATCAAAGAAATTGATAAAGCCTTGAAATTTGACCCTGGCAACGTTGTCTTGCTTAGCCAGAAACAGGAACTCTTGGCCAAGCAGGTTTCCAACGCCAAAGAAAAGCTTGAAACGTTGAAGACTGCTGAGGAGCAGGTCCAAAAGCAATTTGCAGAAGGAAAGATTGGCGAAGAGCAGTATCGAGCTTTCCAGCGTGAAGTTGAAGTAACGCAAAATGTCTTAAAAGGATATGAAGGTAAGCTTGCAAGCGTCAATCAAGCCCTTGAAAGCAATGGCAATGCTACTCAGAACAACAAGAACCAATTAAAAGAATTGCAAAATGAGCAGAAGCAATTGGCTAGCGAGAATGAAAAAGTAGTCAGTTCATTCAAATTGCAAGAAAGTCAGCTAGGAGCTAACGCAAGTGAAGCTGACAAATTCGCGCTTGCTGAGAAAAGGATTGGAGCTCAATCTGATATTGTTGCTCGGCAGATTGAAAATCTAGAAAAGCAACTAGCTCTTACAAAGCAAGAGTATGGTGAAAATTCAGCTGAAGCCAATAAAATGGAAACACAGTTGAATCAAGCTAAAACAGCTTACTCGAACCTCTCTCAAGAGATGAGTAACCTCGGGAATGCAGGAAAACAAGCGAGCGGAAGCTTAAGCGAGACAAACAATCTTTTAAAAGCTGAACTACTTAATCAATTCTCAGAAAAGCTTGCTGACATTAGTCAGAAACTTGTGGATTTTGGGAAGAATGCACTAGAAGCCTTCAGGCAAGTTGATGAAGGCATGGATACTATCGTGACCAAAACTGGTGCGACAGGCGATAGTTTGAAAGAAATGCAAGGTATTGCTTCAACCATCGCAACAACTATCCCAACTGATTTCAGTAAGGCTGGTGAAGCAGTCGGAGAGGTCAACACACAGTTTGGACTGACTGGTGATGCCCTCAAAGATGTATCAGTGGAAATGATTAAGTTTGCTGAAATTAACGGTACAGACATTACCAATTCAACTATTTCAGCAAGTAAAGCCTTGGAAGCTTACGAGCTATCAACTAGTGATTTAGCAAAAGTCCTAGATTCTACTACATATACAGCTCAATCGACTGGTGTATCAGTCGATGACTTGATGAAAAAAGCCATTGAAGGCGCACCGCAAATTAAAATGCTAGGTCTTTCATTTGAAGAAGGTGTAGCGTTGCTCGGACAATTTGAAACGAGCGGGGTGGATGCTTCAGGTGCTTTGTCAGGTTTAACAAAAGCAGCAGGAACTTATGCTAAACAAGGTAAAACTTTGAAAGAAGGTCTTATCGAGACAATTGATAAGATAAAGAATACTACTAGCGAAACCGAAGCAATGGGACTAGCAATGGAAATATTTGGTGCTAAAAAAGCACCTCAAATGATTGACGCAATCAAGCGTGGTTCTTTTGACTTCCAGAATTTCGCAGAATCTGCTGAATATTCAGTAGGAGCAGTTTCTAAGACATTTGAAGCTACTCTGGATCCAATTGATAAGTTTAAGACAGCGCAAAACTCAGTCACTCTGGCTATGTCAGAACTAGGCGCAGCAATAGCTGAAACTCTAGCACCTATATTCGAAGTGTTAGGGAACATGGTCAAAGATATTGCAGAGTGGTTCAGTGGTCTACCTGGTCCAGTAAAAGAATTTATCGTGATTTTGGGAGGTGTAGTCACAGTCGCTGGGATTCTAGTCCCGATATTCTTAACCTTGCAAGCAGCAGCAGTTGCGCTTGGAACATCCATCGGAGCAATGATTGCAGCAGCTGCACCCATAATCGGTATTGCTGCTTTAATTGTTGCCGCTATTGCAGCAGTCGTAATTGGTATTAAGTATCTATGGGACACAAACGAGGGATTTCGTGACGCTGTCATGACAGTTTGGAATGCCATTCTGGAAGTCATTAACAAAGTTGTAAGTGAAGTTTCTGACTTCATCATGAGCATGTTTGGAGTGGTTGTGGACTGGTGGACGGAAAACCAAGAGTTGATCAAGTCGTCCGCAGAAATAGTCTGGAATGCCATCTTATCTGTCATTAACACAGTCATGACAGCTTTACAGCCACTCATTCAAGCCGCTTGGTCGAATATCCAACTAGTCATCGAGACAGTCTGGACAGTCATCAAAACAATTGTAGAGACAGCAATCAACACTGTACTTGGAATCATCAAGGCAGTTATGCAGGCGATTAACGGTGACTGGTCTGGCGCATGGGAGACGATGAGAGGTGTTGTAGACGGCTTAATCAATGCAATCAAGTCCATCATTGAGACAGTTCTCACAGCTATTCAGCAATACATTCAAACGACTTGGCAAGCGATTGTGACCTATATACAATTTGTACTCAACATGATTTTCAATATAGTATCCACAATTTGGAATAGCATATTGTCATTCATCAGCAATATAGTAACCTCGATTTCCAATACTATTTCTAATGTATTTAACGGAATATCGAGCACAATTAGTGGTATAATGTCTGGCATTTTTAATACTGTAAACAGTGTTTGGAATGGTATTAGAGATACTATTACGAATACCATTAACGGTGCTAGAGATGCTGTTTCCAATGCTATCAATGCTATGAAGGGTTTCTTTAACTTTGAATGGTCACTACCTAGACCGAAACTACCACGCTTCAACATCAGCGGTGGCGAGGCACCGTGGGGATTCGGTGGTAAGGGGTCATTGCCATCTATTGATATTACATGGTTTGCCAAAGGTGGTATTTTAACCAAACCAACCATTTTCGGCATGAACAGTAATGGGCTGATGGGTGGTGGAGAGGCTGGTAAAGAAGCGGTATTGCCATTAAACGAAAGCACACTTGGAATGATAGCAGATCATATCATGTCTACTGTCAAAGACAAGATTATTGTGAACGTGGAACAACCAAATCCACAACCAATCATTTTAAATATTGACGGCAAAACATTCGCTCAATTGATTGTGGGATATGTTTCAGATGCCCAAGCACAGCGTATTCAAATTATCGAAGGAGGAGGCACAGTTGGCTAAACACTACGGAATTAGATACAATGGCAGGCACTCATTTGAAGATGAAGGCTTGCTTTTGTTAAATGAACGGTCAATTAGCATCCCTGACAAAAAGAAGGTACTGGTGCCAATTCCATTTTCAAATGAAAAATATGATTTTTCAACGGTTTACGGCGGGCAGCTCTACGAACAGAGGACCTTGACCTATCAAATCAAAATCAAGAATACAATCTATGGCACGAAAGAAGCCATGAATATGGCTAAAACAAGTGCTATTAACTGGCTAATGGGTACTACTGGACTCGCACCTCTATATGACGATGCAATTCCTGGTTTTTATTTCCTAGCCGAAGTCCAAGGGGATAGTGCTTTTGAAGAGGATTGGGCGCATGGTGTGCTAAAAATCACATTCACAGCCTATCCCTTCATGATTTCCGAGAAAGCTGAAGGAAGCGATATCTGGGATGAATTTAACTTTGAACTAGACGCATTCCAAGATATTGCTTTCGATGTTAAAGGTTCGCTTGATATTCTATTGGTCAACACAGGCATCAGCTTGGCACGACCAGAGATTACGTCGACCAGCAACATGACATTGACTATGCGGAATCAACAGTTCAGTATTATTCCAGGTAGTCGTGTATATGACTTTTTCACACTCGAAAAAGAGAATGAAATTCGCATCAAAGGAAATGGCAGAATCTCGTTCAAATGGTTTAAGGAGCTGATTTGATGTATGCAGTTAGTTTGATTAACGGTGCCAACGTGACACCGATACACGATTCAATGGCCGGCGGGAATAAGCTCTTGTCGGCCATTATTAAGTTTGAAATCAATAAGATTGCCCAGTTTGATTTCCAGTTTTTGCCAAACAACGCTGGTTACAAGGCTCTTATCAAGCCTTTACAGACCATGGTACAAGTAGTCAATATGCGGACAGGTAGAGAAGTATTTTACGGTCGTATCACCCCAATCACAAATGACATGGCAGAAAGTGGAGTGTTTACATTTGCATACAATGCCAAATCGGAGCTTGATTTTCTGAACGACAGCAAACAAAGGCAACAAATTTACCGCGGGAAGAAATCTGATTTTGTAAAACAAGTCTTGAAATTCCACAATGACAACCTGGAATCTTATAAGGAATTTTTGCCAGGTGATTTGACAGACCTAATCGCAACAGGCGACCACATGGAAGCCGATGTAGACCCTGCCAAGTCGACTTTTGCCACATTGACAAACCTTATCCTGAACGAGTATGGACTGGAACTACAAATTCGCAAGGAGAATGGGAAGAGATATCTTGATTTTAAGAAGCAGATTGGTGTTGACAGCGACACGGAAATCAAGCTCTCTGTCAATCTATTGTCATTAAAGCAGCATATCAACCCAGAGGGCATCGTATCTCGCCTGCTTGTATATGGCAAGCAAAATAGTGAGACAAATCAGCGTGTCAGCATTGCCTCAGTCAACAACGGAAAAGACTACATCGATAGACCTGATTTGATTGCCGAGTATGGTATCAAAATGGAGACTGCCACGTTTGATGACATAGAGAACCCTGTTGCTCTAAAACAGGCAGGAGAAAGCCAGCTAGCCACTCAAAAAGCTGTAGCTTATCAATACTCTGTTTCAGCAGTCAACTTGTCGCACATCAACCCGAATTTTGACGAGTTTGAGGAAGGTAACACATATAGGGTTATCAATCCTGTTATGTTTATCGACGAGCGACTGAGAGTAGTTGCGCGTCAGATTGATTTGTTAAATGTTGAGAGATCTAGTTTGACGATTGGAGAAAAATTTAAGTCTGCGGAAGAGTGGCAGTTAGATAATATTCGTAAGCGAACTCGGCAATTAGTTACAACTAATCAGCTTAAAGAGCAACAGGCAAGATTGGAAGAAGTGCGAGTTATTGCTAATGCAGCTGCAGAGACAGTTGAAACTGTCAATAATACCGTGAACGAACAGTCTAGCCAACTCTTATCTACTCAAGATAAGAAAAAACTGGAATATTTGCTAATTTCAAAGAAAGTTGACTTAGATGATCTATTGAAACGAATTGAAAATCTAGAAAGGAAAGTTTAAATGGGAATTGATAATCACTTAAAAATAATAAAGGAAGGTGTCTTCGGCCGTGATGTTCGACAAGCTATCCATGACGGCATCCAGCAAGCGTATGATGATGCAACGGCTAACGGCAATGCAAACATGGAAGTGGCTAAGGCGAGAGGCTCAAGTCCAACGCTATCGAATCGCTTGGCTCAAAATGACCAAGTAGTTGCTGATATGTTTAATAAAATCCTAACGCAGTCAGCTCAGATTGATAATATCGTTGCAACTGCCGGAGATGGAACGATACCAACAGAATTGGTTGACGTCCGTACGCTATCAAACGGTAAGACATACGCTACAGCAGGGGAGGCTACGAGAGCAATTAGCGAAAGGATAAAAGATATGCCAAAAACAATCAAGAACATCATCACGAATGTACAGATAGGTAAATATTGGTCTAATCGCAGTATTGGCCAAGATGGTACAACCCAAGGAAGTAACGCTGATTATGTTGCATATACAGTCGATGTAGAGCCTGGAAGCATCATTAGCTCTAATATCGAAATGATTGGAGCTTTTAGCCATTTTTTAGACACATCAAAAAAAGCTATCAGTACGCTAGATGGCACTAAACAATCAAATTTTGTTTATCGAGTCCCGTCCAACGCTCAATGGCTACATGTAACTATCAACAAACCAACGGCGACATTGGTAGTTATTAATCATCCAAGCCTTGCAGTTGGCAAGTCCTATAACGATTGTTTGCCAGGCTCAGTTTTGGGCTATGAGGTCGATGGTGTATATCTATCAAAAGCAGACTTTATCACGCTTGCCAATGTCTCAAATTTGCCAAAAATTTTAAAAAACGAAGTAGTCCAAGTTTTTGAAAAAACTTATTGGTCAAACCGCAATATCGGTCAAGATGGAACGGTAAGAGGCAGCAATAATGATTACACATCATATATTGTCAAAGTTACACCAAACACAAAAATTAGCTCAAATGTTGACTTGTCATCACCTTTTACTCATTTTTTAAGTTCTAGAAAGCAAAATTTAGCCTTGCTAGATAACTATGTTGATAGTAATCAAGACGGCTACGTTTATAATATACCGTCTGATGCCGAGTGGCTTTATGTGACACGGAACAATAAGAAACTTGAGCTGGTTATCATTGAGGGGATTAAGGATATTCGTGCCCTCTCATATAGTCAGTATCCTGCTGGTACATTCTACGGTTTTGAAATCAATGGCAACGTACATCCATTTGCGGAAAATACGGGTAATGTCGAGTATATTGATCTACTAGTAGGGACTAACAAATCTTATCAAAATATTAAACAAGCTCTCAATGCAGTTGTTAATTCCGGTCCGAATCGTATCTACACAATCATATTAGACGACGGAACGTATGAATTTAGCATGTTAGGAGATCGCTTACCTGACTATGTGCATATTCGGTCGGCGAGCGGTGAACCAACAAAATGTATCATTCGCGGAGATGTCCCAGATAACGCCGACGATAACACTATCACTCAAACCTCAACTATTAACGTATCAAAAAACAATAATTTTGAAGGTATCACATTTACAGGAAGAAACTGTCGATATGTCATCCATGATGAGTCGAGTGGTGTTGACCGAAATTGGAAACGCATGGTTAAAAATTGCCGATTTATCCATTACGGAAATAAAGGAGCTCGAGACTATCGCACACAAAACGGTGGTGATGTGTCAAAAGTTTGGCAAGTAACCAGGGCGTGGGGCGAAGGTGCATCAGAAGGTTCCTACTCTCAATACGACAACTGTTATTTTGAGAGCCCTGTACAGCCTTGGTACATCCACGAGCCTAACGCAATTGACTCAACTAAACCGTATCACAGAGTGCACAACAATTGTACATTCATTTCAACAGCTGTTGAATATGGCGGTTTTGGCGGTGGTATTAACATTGATAACACCCATGACAGAGGAGGCGCGGTGCACATGATTGATTTTAACAACTGTAATTTTAGCAACTGTCCGATTCAAGTAAACGGCCAATATCCAATTAAGGTCCGTGTATCAGGGGGCAATGAGACGTTTATCAATGCAGAATACCCAATCAACTATCCTGAAACAGACTTTACTGTTAAACGGTATTACCAATCTGATGTTACCTTAACGGGTGGCGAAGTTTTAGCAGCTTCTTCTGCAGGATTTAACTACGTAGAACTTGCTACACCTCATACACCTCAACAGCTGATTGCAGGTATTTATATTGGTATGTCTGCCAAAAAAGGTGATAGTATCAGGGTTTTGGCGCCAACTCTCTTTGCGTCTAAATTATCAGGGGCCTTTGGCAGCCCAATGTATGTTGGTTCGGATGGGAAACTCACACTTACTCAAGGTTCTATACCAGTCGG
>ERZ773250.419-NODE-419-length-25327-cov-7.360795_pt1 | contig 25327 bp, 17 predicted proteins | sample MGYA00511258_ERZ773250 | MGnify/ENA primary metagenome ERZ773250 (study PRJEB29015, sample SAMEA2738164) | human oral metagenome | biome: human oral; feature: human-associated habitat; material: saliva | place: China | collected 2187 ... | reverse complement strand
TAAAGTGGCACGCGAGCTGGGTTCAGAACGTCGTGAGACAGTTCGGTCTCTATCTGTTGTGGGCGTATGAGATTTGAGGGGGCCTGACACTAGTACGAGAGGACCGTGTTGGACGAACCGCTGGTTTATCGGTTATGCCGCCAGGCGTACTGCCGAGTAGCTACGTTCGGTTGAGATAAGTGCTGAAAGCATCTAAGTACGAAGCTTGCCTCAAGATTAGATCTCATTATTAGGGTGGTTATAGACGATGACCTTGATAGGCTACAGGTGTAAAGGCGGTGACGTCAAAGCCGAGTAGTACTAATAGCCCGAAAGTTTTTGCGCGTTAGGGGTTGTATACCGACTTAGCGCTACGGTGGTGAGTACCGTATGTTTTTATCGAGTCAATGATTGTCTAGATATTGCGATATTTAGGTGGTTATAACGTTGGGGTTCCACCTCTTCCCATTCCGAACAGAGAAGTTAAGCCCAATTGTGCCGATGGTACTGCGAAAGTGGGAGAGTAGGTAGCCGCCATTTTAGAAGAGTTTGGGTGTTCTGAGCGTATGCTTGGGACACCCAAATCTGTTTATGGCTACCCGGAGTGAGCTGGGCTAGGCGTGAGATAGCTACGAAGATATGGCTATTGCTAGTGGGGGCGTGCTTGAGTAGCTTTGTTCCGTGGATAGCCCTGCTAAGCTAGCTAACGATACTGCTAGAGTAGAACGATGCTGGTAGAGCAGAAGGAGCGATCCCTTGTGAATTGTGTGTATGATCAGCCTGTGTTTATCTGTACTGATGATAGGGATGAGGACGGAGGGTAGGACTCGATCTATCTAGCCCTACTTCGAGGAGCTATTACTTCAAGCGTGTGTCAATGGAAAGGAAGATAGTGGGGCTCTCTTGCAGAGCTCTGTGATGGTGATGACTTGTATCTTGGTGTGGAAGCTATTGATTTCTGAAAGTAGATACTATGCACTCTACCTATCTATTCTCGTCTCGTAGCTATTAGCGCTGTACTATAAGCATACTTCCTGACTTCCTTCAGTCAAGGCTCCTTATGTCTTAGCAAGGTACTGCTGGATTCTCTACTATTTCTGTCTATCCAGTCTCTGTCCTCTTGTTTCATCGTGTCGGATGCTTTCTTTCTTTGATGTGTCTTTAGCTAGTCTGCTGATCCCTGGAGTCTGAGGATGCGACTTGCTTGGTTAGATGGGGACGAGTGGTAAACAGTCCTGAGTATCCGGTGCATATAGATTTTCGAGCCTAGCCATATAGCTGGGTGATTTGATGCTGAGCCCTCTTCTTCGAGTTATCGAGGAAGAGGGCTTTTCTTGTTTGTGAGCGACTTCTAGGAATGATCGCAATATACCTAACCGGTGAGTTACTATATACCCAACCCATAGATTAGAATATACCTAACTATGTAGCCACAATATACCTAAAGCATCGAGGTTGATGAGTCTAGCGCAGAGGAGCGTTTAATTACTTCGTAAGTTGCTTAGTAGAGCGGAGCTCTAGGTGCTCTTAGGGAGAGTTGATTTGGGAGCATCTAAGGAGGGAGCTATCCTCTTGTGACCTGGTAGAGATCTCCCTGCCTCAGGAATGTTTGCTTTCGGAATGGGGATAGATAACCTTCCTTCTTATTTGTGTCTTTTCCTTGATAGGAGGGGGCGGGAGATCTTGATGAGGAGGAAATTTTGAGATAGAGTTTTTAAGGAGCTGGTCTTGTGTTGGGAAGTTTTTCTAGTAGCTGTATCTATTTTAAGATGTAGCCCTGATAGGGGTGTAATGATTTAATTAAAAAGGGTTTGATTTATTTAAAAGTAATAAGAAGTGGGTGGATGGGCTTGTTTTTATGAAACGCTCACCCTTTTACTTATATTTGCTTCTGCTACTGCCCTCGAGGTGGAGCTACACTAACAAGCAAGCGTCGCGATCTACTATGGTAACAAGACTACGAAATTTGCTCCTTATGCTAGCCCTTGTGCTAGGTACGGTAGCAACCGTTTGTGCTCAGACGATCTTGGTGAAAGGTACGGTGCTTGACTCCCGAGGTAACCCCTTGCCAGGTGTTGCTGTGACAGTCAAGCTCGACAACTCCAAGCGCACGACTACTTCCTCTGAGGGGAAGTTCTCTCTAGAAGTCGGAGAGAAATCCATCCTGGTCTTTACTCTTGAGGGTAAGACTACGGCTGAAGCTCCCGCTTCTACGACACCTCTCTCTATCACGCTTGAGGATGCTGAGGAGCATCAGCAGACTACCGTGACGACGATGCGTCAGACTACTTCTATTAAGACGAAGGCTTATCCACTCTGGGTCATCGATGGAGTCGTTTACAAGCAGGATAGTACATTCAATACGGCTGACCTTAGTTCTCCTGATGCCAAGCGTATCATCGCTGCTACCTTGCCAGGTCTCTCGGAGCGTGACATCGAGGGCTTCTCCGTGATCACGGATGCCTCGGCTACAGCCTTGTACGGGAACCAAGCTATCGGAGGGGTCATCTCCGTCCGTACACGTCGTGCGGGGCAGGGTGTGAATCGCTTCACCTACACGACCCAGCTCACCTATCGCTTCATCCCCTCCTACCGCGAATTCAATGTGCAGAATTCACAGGATCACATGTCTGTCCTGCGTGAGCTAGAGCAGGGTGGGAGCCTACTCCCATCGAACCTAAGGGTGCAGACGCAGTATGGGGTCTATGGGATGATGTATGAGAATACGATCCGCTATCGTAATGGGAAATTTGCACAAGAGAATACTGCTGAGGGACGTGCTCGCTATCTCTCGAAGGCAGAGTATCGGAATACGGATTGGTTCAAAGAGCTCTTCCAGCATAGCATTCGCCAGCAGCATACGATAGCTCTTTCTTCAGGTGGACAGAAGGCTAACTACTATGTCTCCTTGGGGACAACACTTGATCCAGGTTGGGCCAAAGTGCAGAATGAGAAGAATTACTTCGTCAACCTCAATACGACCTACCGCCTGACTCCCAAGTGGACCTTTGGAGCTATCGTGAATGCCTCCTATACCCAGTCACACGATGGGGGCGACTTCGAGCCCCTCAAGTCTGCTTCGAAGATGCCTCGCACCATGGACCCTGAGGTCTATTATCTCTACCAGTATGCTCCGCTCAATCTCAAGGATGAGATGAACGAGAACTACCGAGATGATGATGGTATTAACCTCCGCTTGCAGGCTTCACTAGCCTGGACGCCTATTCGCCAGCTACGTGCTTCGCTACTGGGGTCGGTACAGTACTATAGCAATCAGACGGAGTTCGTACGCACAGAGAAATCTAATCTCTCGGAGCGATTTCGTGCTATGAGTAATCGCTATATCCGTGACCAGAACAGCTACCTCTATAAGCCCGCAGATGATGTCTATGCTCTACCTCGCATCGTGATGCCTGATGGTGGGTATCGTACGATTCAGGGATATTCTACGAGACGCTTTGATTTGCAGGGGAGACTCTCCTATAGTGATAGCTTCCTAGATGGCAAGCATACACTCACTGCTCTCGGTGGTTTTGATATCTACAATCTAAGAGAGAAGTATGGCTGGGATCAGGAGTATGGGGTGAACTTTAACCTCGGTCAGCTGAGCACCTTCGATCCACTACTCTTCCACTGGCTCCATGATTCGAATCGTAACTATTACCACCGTACGACGACGATTGATCGCAATGTCTCCTTCCTCGGTACACTCTCCTATAGCTACCTCGGTCGCTATACGCTGGATGGGTCGCTCCGCTATGAAGGCACTAACCGCTTCGGTCGCTCTCGTCTAGTCCGCTGGATGCCTACCTGGAGCGTTTCGCTGGGCTGGGATATTGGTCAGGAAGCCTTCTTCCGTAGTCTACGTCCTCTCTCCTCGCTCTCTACACGTCTGACCTACGGGATGACTGGGACCATGCCCTATGTCTATAATTCACAGGAGCGGATTAAGTCTTACTTACCCTTCCGTCCCAATCAGCTGACCGAACCCTCGCTCTATATCAATGAGCCCGCGAATAATGAGCTGACCTATGAGAAGATGTACGAGCTGAACTGGAATCTAAACTTCGGATTCCTCAAGGATCGTATATCTACTTCGCTGAGTCTATTTACTCGCCAGGGGCGTGATCTAGTTGATGTCGCTTATACACAGGGTACAGGTGGTTTCTTCACTCCTTACGGGAATGTGGCTTCGATGGAAGCTAAGGGGGTAGAGCTCTCCCTAACGACGCAGAATATCCATACGAAGAAGTTCTCCTGGACGACCTCCTTCACCTACTCACGTAATACGAATAAGGTCACTCGACTGAATTCTCGCCCTGACGTCTCGGGGTTGGTTAGCTCGACAGGGTCAGCTCGTGAGGGTTATCCACTAGCATCCGTCTTCTCCATTCCCTTCTATAAGCTCTCATCAGAAGGGTTCCCCCAGTTCTATAATCATCGTGGACAGATCGAGCGGGATAATATCAACTTCAGTGCTACGACCAATCTCGATTACTTGAAGTACTCGGGGACGCGCACTCCGACCGACCAAGGTGGATTGAATAATAGCTTTACTTGGGGCAATGTGAAGTTCAGTGTCTATGTCGTTTACTCCTTCGGTGCGATCCGTCGCCTACCCGATATGTTTAACTCTTACTACTCCGACTACGAGGTACTAGGACACGAGTTTAATCTTCGCTGGCTACGACCAGGTGACGAAGAGCGTACCAATGTCCCCATCCTACCTACGGCACAGCAGCGTCTGAATAATCCGAACCTCTACTACGCCTACTATACGTACAATCATTCGGATGTTCGTATCGCACGTACAGACTATGTCCAGCTACGTGACATATCGCTTAGCTATGCACTACCGAAGAATCTCCTACGTAAGACCTTCATGAGCTCTGTTGATTTCAAGCTACAGGCGTCTAATGTCTTCCTGATCTACTCAGATAAGCGCTTGAATGGAGCCTTGCCTTACAGCTATACTCCCCACTCGCTGATCTTCTCTGCCTCCGTGGGTATCTAGTCACCTCCCAAGAAAATACGACGACGATGAGAATCCTAACCTCTCTTCAGCAAGGGGCACTTCTAGCTATCGCCTCGCTGAGCCTAGTAGCGTGTAACAGCTTCTTGGATGAAAATCCTCGGTCTGATTTGGTTGAGCTGGATACACCGGAGAAGATCCGTGCCCTGCTACCCGCAGCTTACTCCACGAAGTCTCCGACCTATCTTCTTGAGCTGGCTTCGGATAATGTACAGGATGATGGACTTGATCACCCGTATGGGAATCAGTTTAGTGTCGGGGCTGCTTACTGGAAGAAGATCCTCAATTCAGATGGTTATTATGACTCTCCCTATCAGATCTGGGAAGGGAACTATAATGCCATACTGCATGCCAATACTGCACTAAGAGCTCTCGATCAGCTGTCTGATCAGGAGAGTGACCTCGTCAAGGCATGTCGAGGTGAAGCCTTGCTAGCTCGTGCTTGGGCACACTTCCAGCTAGTATCTGTCTTCTCGCTAGCTTACGACCCGACTACCGCAGATAAGGATCTCGGTATCCCCTATCTCCTTGAGCCGGTCACTCGTCTTCAGCCCGACTATCCTCGTGGTACCGTAGCTGAGACATATGCCAAGATCGAGGCTGATCTGACTGCGGGTATTCCTCTAGTGGAGTCCTATGTCGTGTATCCCGAGGAAAAGAAGAAGTTCCACTTCTCTGCTCCTGCAGCCTATGCTTTCGCGGCACGCTTCTATCTCTACTATCAGAAGTGGGACAAGGCGATCGAGTATGCCGATAAGGTCTTGGGGGGCAATGCTGCCACTATGATACGTGACTGGAAGTCCTTTACGACGACACCACGTACGGATGCCGCCTATGCCCTCCACTACTATGATCTCACCAACAAGGCAAACCTGATGGCGATCTTGCGCCAAACGAACTACGTTGGGCAGACTACAGGAGGGACGACCTACAGCAATACACGCTTGACGCAGTCACAGTACCTTACCCGTATTGAGACACTCTTTGCTAAGAACATCTGGGGACGACAGGATGCCTATTGGTTCCAACCCTTCATCTATACAGAGAAGAATATCAATAAGACGGTCCAGCCCAAGCTCCCCAGCTTCCCTAGTGACTCCTATAAGAGCTTTGAGATACCCTTCACGACGGATGAAACGCTGATGGTGCGTGCTGAGGCTAAGATCCATAAGGGGAGCGCCCACTATGAGAGTGCCCTTGCAGACCTCAATGTTTGGACTTCTGCCTACCTCAATGATATGGATGGTAGTACTGCTCGTCAGAAGACCTTCACGCTGGCCGAGGTGGTCAAGCACTACAATGCGCTCTCCTACGACTCGGAGTCGCGTGGTTCACTACGTAAGAGCTTCCAGCCACACTTCACGATCGCATCTGAAGAGGAGAATGCTCTGCTACAGCATCTCCTGCAGTGCCGACGTATCCTTACCCTGCATGAGGGGCTTCGCTGGCAGGATGTGAAGCGCTATGGTATCACGGTCTATCGCCGAGTGAATAATAATGGTACCTACTCTGTCCAAGATCAACTGCCAGGACGTGACCCACGGCAAGCTATAGCTCTGCCTGATCAGTCTGTCACGCTCTCTATTCGTCCTAATCCGACTAAATAATCTATGCACCTACTATGAATAAGCTATTCATCCCCCTGCTCCTAGCCATGGGCTTAGGGAGTCTTATAGGGTGCTCATCAGAATTAGATTCGCCTCGCTCCGATAGAGCGGTCTATACGACTCCTGATGTCAGCTCGATGCCTCGCCTGCAGCGCTATATCGAGCGACTCTTCGCCAAGCAGTATAATGTAAACATTACTTATACCTGGGATCAGAAGGCTACCGATAGCCGATTCCTCCTAGCTCCTATTACGGAGGCGAAGGCTCTGGAGTATCTCAATCTTATTGACTATGCTTTCTTTCAGGTTTATGCGGTCGCTGCTCCCGAGGGTTACCTGCAGACTCATACGGTGAAGAGTTTGAATCTCTTTGGCTCTTCGGGCTATGGTATGGACCGACGTATGCTAGGGGCTGCTCCACAGGGAGAGATCTGGATCTACAAGATCAATGAGCTGGATGTATCTGACCTGCAGACGACGCGTGATGACTACATTAGTACGCTTTATCATGAGTCAGCACATACACTTCATGAAGAGCGAGCCTATCCTGCCGAGTTCAATCGTCTCTCAGCGCTGGAGTATCAGCGTCAGGACGCCTTCTCCTACTGGTGGCGTACCAATCGTCGATCTGATTATGCTGGCTTCGTCAGTGACTATGGTAGCACCGACTCCGATGAAGACTTTGCTGAGCTCTTCTCTATCTATATCCTCGATACGGATGAAGCCTGGCAGGCTAGACTGAAAGCGGCTGAAGGGAAGAACCGCCCTGAGGCAACGATGACTGGTAGACAGATTATCGAGCGTAAACTAGAGATCTTGAAGGAATATCTCCGCTCGGAGTATTCCACTGATCTAGACAGTATCAAGGCTGAAGCTCAGCGCCGTCTAGTGAAGATCTCCACGATGGACTTCACCCAATACCCCTCAGGATACTAACTATGCGCTACGATCGTATTCTTGCCCTCATTGCTCTCCTGGTGCTGGGGGTCTCGTGTAAGCAGTATGAAGATATGCCCGAGGGGGATCAGTATCCCTCGACGGTCATATCTCGATCAACTCAGGATCTTCAGGATCTCCTATGCTCTAGTGAGCAGGGCTGGCTCCTGACACTCATGCCCGATGGAGGTCGATATGGAGGCCGAGCCATCGTGGTGAAGTTCAAGGACAGCTATGCTGTCACCATGCGATCAGAAGATGATGAGACAGAGCTGAACTCGACTTATCACTTCTCTCAGAATGGAGGGATACGTCTCACCTTTGATACGTATAACTACCGTCTACATCGCTACTCTGATCCTTACTGGGGGTTGCCGGATTCGTACAATGGGGATTCAGACTTCATCATACAGCAGATTAGCTCTGACCAGCGGACGATCACTGTACGTGGTGGACGTACTGGAGCTATCCAAACACTTGTACGTCTAGATAAAGATCCTGCGACTTATCTCCAGCAAGTCAAGGCAATGCGTAAGACCCTGCAAGGGCAAGCATTGGCTCCCCTTAAACTTGGCGGAACAGAGGTTGCTCTTTCGATCTTTGGCTTTGCACATAAGCTTTGGGTACGCTATGGCGATAAGAAAGAGTTAATCCCGATTACCTTCTCTGATCGAGGACTACGCCTCTTGAAGCCATTGACTATTGGAGGGGAAACGCTCTCCGAGCTGGTGCTGAATGAAGATAAGAGTGCTATGCAGACCGCAGATGGTAAGCAAACACTTAAACTCTTCAGAGGACGCTATGACTTCACCCGAGACTACGTGATTACTCGATTTATCAATAGTGCAGACACTACAGGTACGAGTGCCTATGCCGTCTTCAATCAGCTTAGCCAGATCCAGAGTAATACGTATTACCCTGGGACGTTTGACTCCAGTGTCTATCTAGGTCGATCATCTGACTGGATGCCATCCATAGGGCTTTACATTGATCTGTCGCCTAGCTTCTATCGGTTTAGTCACTACTATCTGGACTATACGGCTGTGTATGGTGAGCCATTGCAGTTCCATGTGACTCGTATCATTCAGGATGGCTTGCCTTGGTTCTATGTACATGATGCTCTAGATACCTTCATCGAGTCTTTGGTGAGCCATGGGCCGTATAAGATCGATCCCTTCAAGGATGGCCAAGAGCACTCCTTCATTCGCAGTATCGCTGATCCTGATAACTATTGGATGATGGCGATGCCTCCGGTCAGCTTTGCTCAAGATTAGTCTAACTTTTACCTAACCTTAGCTGGTATGCTGAGGCCATTAATCCAAGGACACTACCTACGTGAGAGGAGGTAGTGTCCTTATTTTTTTGCTCATGTTACTTGCTCGTTTTCAGAGAGATTGTGAGAAAGATAGGGACAGATAAAAGGGAAATTTGATATAAGAGAACAACAGATATGTTTTTTTCGTATGTTTGCATCCGGATTTGGTGATGACTGACCATAGTGAGGTACAGACACCATCAGATCCACTCTTTAAAATAGAATGTACGACAATGAAGAAAGTATTTGTTTCTTTCGCAGTACTGGCGCTGGCTCTTGCCTCCTGCCAGGGGAAGAGCGCTGAAGGTCAAACCGACAGCATCGCACAAGACAGCATGGTAGTAGCTGAGCAACCAGCAGCTGCTAACGAAGGTATTTATGGTACCTACGAAGGTACTATCCCTGGAGCTGACACGTCTATCAAGACGACGATCACGCTCAATGCTGATGGCACTTACACGAAGCATGAAGAGTTCTCAAAGGAAGGTGCTCAGCCTATGGATGAGAGCGGTCTTTACCGTCTCGAAGGCGATCTCCTGACGCTGGTAACTCCTTCTTCTAACCTTGAGACCTACTATAAGGTCGCAGAAGGCAAGATCACTCTCCTCGACCAGGCTACCAAGGAACTTCCTACCGGTGAACTGGCTGCACAGTACGATCTCGCTAAGAAGTAATCCATAGCGGATAGTGTTTATCCGCATCGAATAAGCCTACTCGTGACGCTCGGTCAGGGGTAGGCTTTTTCGTTGTCAGAGGTTAGTCTCTTTGTGAACGACCCTCTAGCTTCTCAGTAGCATGGGGTTGTCTTAGCCTCGTTTGTTGCATGCAAGGAGGGCTTTTGCGATCTTCTTCTGCCGAGCTAGGTTGTTATTTGACGAGAGCTCTTCATCTAGGAGGCGTCCCTTAATTATATGATTGATTTATGACTCGATCTCGATTTTTGACGATTCTCGGTACGGTCGCTTCTATCACAGCGATCTTGATGTATGTATCCTATATTAGCACGATTCGTGGCAATCTCGCTGGACATAAGGGGGACTGGATCCAGCCCCTTGTCGCTGCTATTAACTGCACCCTTTGGGTCATCTATGGGATATTTAAGCAGCCCAAGGCTGATTGGCCTATCATTATTGCTAATGTCCCAGGGATCTTCTTTGGCTTAGCAGCTGCGCTGACGGCGCTACTCTGATCATACATTAGTGCCTAGAGGACGGTGATCGTATCGCTCTCTTTACGCTAAGATAGATTCATTGATCGCCCGCTTCCTTTCTATTCCACTGGGGTGGAGAGGAGGCGGGCTCACTTTTGGTCGAAGTACGTCTCTTTACCCTATCTCGGAACAGAAAGAGGGAGATCTTTCGGATCGAACGGCGAGGTCGTAAGGAATGAACGCCTCATTTCGATCCTAACGAAATCAAGTTTTATTAGGTATCCAGTCACTCATTTATTAGGTATGATATGCTGTCTTATATCTAATGAAATGGAGTATTTGATCTCAATAAATTTCTTTAGCCGATCGAAGGGCTATCTACCATGATGCCGAAGAGACCTAGTGGGTACTCTCTATCGGAGGGAAGGTACGGAGGAGCCTGCTGGGAAGAGATGCCTAGGGACAGCCTTGTACGATACCTAGTCGCAGGCAAATGGCTACCTTTGCGGTAGAGCTGAGTAAGGGTAAGCCTTGCTCGCTCTTATCCCATCATTCTAAGTACACTGATACGATGAAGCCCTTCGTGACATCTTTAATGAAGTCGCTCGTGCTAGCTCTTAGTGTGAGCACGAGTATTCTAGCTCAACGAGCGACACCGCCCCCAGGCTACAGCTATGATCATCCGATCGCTCCTGACGGACAAGAGTGGCAGTCTCCTACCCGCTATGCCCTAAATAAGGAGCGTCCTCATGCCTATTTCTTCTCGTTTGCTCCCCATGATCGTGCGGAGCGGGTGCTTCCCGAGCATAGCTCTTACTATCATAGTCTAGATGGTAAGTGGCGCTTTCATTGGGTGAGGACACCTGAAGAGCGAGAGAAGGACTTCTATAGTAAGGCCTTCGATGATAGTCGTTGGGAGGAGGTCACCGTCCCGATGAACTGGAACGTCTATGGCCTACAGCGAGATGGTAGTAAGCGCTATGGTACGCCGATTTACGTCAATCAGCCCGTGATCTTTTACCATGAAGTGCGCCCTGGAGACTGGCGTGGTGGGGTGATGCGTACTCCGCCGAAAGAGTGGACGACCTATCGTGATCGTAACGAAGTCGGTGCCTATCGCCGTAGCTTCTCACTGCCCGAGAAGTGGGATGACAAGCGTGTGTATCTGAACTTTGATGGGGTCGATTCCTTCTTCTATCTCTGGGTCAATGGACGCTATGTAGGCTTTTCGAAGAACTCACGAAGCCTAGCTTCTTTTGATATTACGCCCTATCTTGAGCAGGGGAAGGAAAATACACTAGCTGTCGAAGTGTACCGTAATAGCGATGGCTCGTTCCTTGAGTCGCAGGATATGTTTCGTCTGCCAGGGATCTTCCGTTCCGTTTATTTGACCGCTAAGCCTGAGATTCAGCTAAGGGATCTGCAGGTGATCCCCCAGCTGGATCTAAAGCGTGGTCAGGGTGTGCTAGAGCTAACGACTGAGGTGGAGCGATCGGGTAAGAAGCGCTCTGTCGATGAGCAAGTGCGCTACCATCTCTATAGCTTACCTCTGTACAGCGATGAGCCTGCCGAGCGACTACCGGTAGAGGCACAGAGCCGAGTAGATGCCGAAGGTATCGCTCGTACTAGCCTAACGCTAGATGCTCCGAAGCTCTGGTCTGCTGAGGCTCCCTATCGCTATGTCTTGGTCGCCGAGCTGTATGATCGCATGGGGAAAAGGCTCCTAGATCGTGCCTCGATCTATACGGGATTCCGCCAAGTAGAGATACGTGAGACGCCAGCTCATGAGGATGAGTTTGGGCGAGCAGGGCGTTACTTCTATGTCAATGGGCGTCCTGTCAAGCTCAAGGGGACGAACCGCCATGAGACGAGCCCTGAGCGAGGACATGCGATCACCCGTGAGCAGATGCAGCAGGAGGTCTTCCTCATGCGACGGGCGAATATCAACCATGTGCGTAACTCACATTACCCGACGAGTCCTTATTGGTATTATCTCTGCGATAAATATGGGATTTATCTAGAAGATGAGGCGAATATCGAGTCGCATGAGTACTACTATGGCAAGGCGTCGCTATCGCATGTCCCCGAGTTCGAAGCTCAGCATGTCTCGCGAATGCTTGAGATGGTCAGTGCGCATATCAATCATCCCTCGATCGTCATTTGGTCTTTAGGGAATGAAGCTGGACCTGGAGATAACTTCGTCAAGAGCTATAGAGCTACCAAGGCTTTAGACCCATCACGCCCGATCCAGTATGAGCGTAATAACGACATCGTGGATATGGGCTCCAATCAATATCCTTCGATCGCCTGGGTGCAGGGTGCCGCTGAGGGGAACTACGATATTAAGTATCCTTTCCACATTTCTGAGTATGCACACTCCATGGGAAATGCCGTGGGAGGGCTCGATGATTACTGGCGAGCTATTGAGAGTAGCAACTTCATCTGCGGTGGTGCTATCTGGGACTGGGTAGACCAAGCGCTCTATCATCATACCCCCGATGGGAAGCGTTTCCTAGCCTATGGAGGAGACTTCGGTGATACGCCTAATGATGGTATGTTCGTGATGAATGGTCTTATGTTTGCAGACCTAAGCCCCAAGCCCCAGTACTATGAGGTGAAGAAGGTTTATCAGCAAATTGGCTTCACGGCAAAGGATTTGCGTGCAGGTCAGATCACACTTTTCAATAAGCATTACTTCACAGACCTCTCTGCCTATGCACTCCATTGGTCGCTGGTGAAGGATGGAGCCGTCGTAGAGGAAGGGACGATGGATCTGCCTATGATCTCTCCTCGTCACTCTGCGGATGTGCTTCTCCCGATCGCTTCGGAGGTGCTGGATCCATCTAGTGAATACTTCGTAAAGGTAGGCTGTGTGCAGAAGAATGCTTTACCTTGGGCAGAGGAAGGCTATATCGTCGCCGAAGAGCAGTTTGCCTTACAGACCGAGCTCAAGAAACCTGCGCTACAGCGTGATGCCTCCCTCCCTCGTCTGAAGACGAGCCAAACGAAGGGGAAAGAATGGATCGCCGAGGGGAGTGACTTCTCTATCCGATTTGATTTGACGACTGGGATGCCCTCGTCTTATGTCCTAAGTGGTGATACGCTACTCTCTCCGGCGATGGCGCCTCGACTGACAGGCTTCCGAGCTCCTTGTGATAACGATAACTGGATCCGTGCCTCATGGATCTCCAATGGCCTGCATAACCTGCGTCCACACGTGTTGAGTCAGCGTATCACTCCCCAGCCTGATGGATCTGTAGAGCTATTCTTCGCTGTCCGCTGGCAGGCGCCTAATGAAGCTACACTCACGATGACGAAGGCCTCTGGGCACTATAAGATCACGGAGCATACCGATAAGCCTCTTGGTAGGGATGACTTCTCGATCATGGCACAGCAGGTCTGGTATGTATCTCCATCGGGAGATGTTACTCTTCGATCTAGTCTCTCCTCTAGCAAGCCTGCTCTACCTCTAGGACGCCTGGGGTATGAGTTTGTCCTTCCCCAGCGGTTCGATAGATATACTTACTATGGTCGTGGCCCAGTAAATAACTATGCGGATCGCAAATCGGGACAATTCGTCGGGAAGTATCAGAGCCGAGTGGCTGATCAGTTCATTCACTTCCCGAAGCCTCAAACGATGGCGAACCGTGAGGATGTTCGTTGGGTCAGCTTGAGAGATGCAGCTGGTAAGGGGCTACTCTTTGTGACAGACTCCGTGATGACTTCTTCTGCTCTACCATGGAGTGCTCTCGATCTAATGCTCGCTCCTCATCCCCATGAGCTACCTCCAGCAGGAGATACACATCTAGTCCTTTCGGCTTCGACGACGGGATTGGGTGGGAATAGCTGCGGACAGGGTCCTCCTCTCGCAGCCTATCAAACCCTAGGGAAGCCTCAGGTCTTTAGCCTGCTCCTCCGACCTCTTCGATCCGAAGGAGATGAAACGAAGTATGCCAAGGTCTCTTTCTCGGGGAGTATTGCCCCAGCGATGATGCGTAGCCCTCAGGGCTTAGTGAGTGTGATAGCTCCAGCTTCAGCCAACATTCGCTATCGGATCAATGACGGGAAGGCTATGACTTATACAGCACCTTTTGATCTCGCTGGGGGAGGTAAGGTCACTGTATGGGATATTCGCACTCCATCGATCGTAGCCGAGGATCATTTCCCTAAGCTCATCTATAGTCCTGCTACTATCCACTATTGTAGTTCGGAGGAAGAGGGATATGAATCGCAGTATCTGATCGATGATAACCCTGAGTCCTTCTGGCACAGTGTCTGGACGCTGACCGTACCAAAGCATCCACATTGGGTGGAGCTAGATATTCAGAGAGAGCAAGCGATCAAGGGGATCATCTACCAGAATCGTCAAGATGAGAGCTGGATAGGTGCCGTCAAGGACTTCAGTATCTCAGTTAGCTCCGATGGTAAGACGTGGAAGGAAGTTCATCGAGGTACGCTAGCTAAGGATCGTAGACCACAGGAGATACGCCTAGCCCAAGTACAGCGAGCTCGCTATCTCCGCTTCACTGCCCTTAGCGCACAGGATGGTCTAGACTATACGAGCATCTCTGAGCTACGTATACTGACGAACTAGCGATAGTTTGACTCTAGGATAATTATATAAAGCCGTCCCGCCATTCCTATCACAGGAATAGCGGGACGGCTTTCTTAGGGAGTATCGCTTAGGCGAAGCGTTGCGCTACCCATCGTGTAGCTCGATTGATCACGGGCTGTAGCGCCCAAGCAACGAGGATTGTCACGACGGTATAAATGGCGAGACCGAGATAGTGCTGGTCTTCGAAATAATAGATGATTATTCGGCGTGTTAGTGGATGGGAGACGAAGATAGCCGAAGAGATACTACCAATCCAAGCTAGAGGGTTGATGACAGCTTGAGGGAGAAGCTGTATGAGGCTTAGCCCAGCTATGCAGACTAGAGCTGGTACCCATAGCCAAGAGTATATGGTAAAGCTTCCCAAGAAGATCCCCACGCTCGATAGGATAAGGAGGAGTAGAGCTTGCTTTCCACTGACACTCCGACCATAGCGGGCATAGAGTAGTCCAAGGACAAAAGGCAGCATACTTCCGATAAAATTATAGCGTAGCCACATTAAGACGGTGGTGTTGTCTGTAAAGAGCTGCTGTGCTAGTTGACAGAGTAGGAGCATTCCCACAGCCCAGTGCCATGTCCGACGAAAGAGAAAGAGACGATATATGATATAGACCTGCACCATGAGGGAGAAGTACCAGTAGGGTCCAGGAAAAACCATATAGGGTTCGAATGGAAAGAGCGTATTGAACATCCCAAGGCGAGGGAATACATTCGTAAACGGAGCCCAAAAAGTTTCTGCACGGACGACGTCTAGTACTAGGTTTGGAAAGAACCCGATAATCATCATGACCCAGAGTTTCGCATAATGGCTGGCGATAAACTTCCCGATGGGAGCCGATTTATCGGAGGAAGAATATTTCTTTTCTAGACCATAGGCGCTGAGGAAGAGAAAGAGGGGCACACCATAGTGACCAAAGAAGGATACCAAGTGTATGGGGAGTTCTAGCGTCGGATGGAGGAGTTGGTAGAGTAGTTGATGGGGATACTTGGCAACGAAGGAATATTCGTTTTCAGGTACAATGCCTGTTAGTGCATGACTGTAGTTATGCAAGAAGATAGCAAGGATGGCTAAGCCTCGGATGGCTCCACCATGAACTGTCGGAGAGGAGGAAGAACTGAGAGATGATGTAGGGATGCTCATAGGACAGGAAAAGGAAGAAGGGGAAAGAGGGAAGATTTTACCTCTGTCGAACAAAGAGAAAGCGGAGATGCTGGAAGAGGGTAGGCAAGAGTCCATAGTGACGGCGCATGACATCAAAGCGCTCGAGGAGTGACGCTCGGTGGTTAGCCGTAGTTGTACCCTCGTTGAGATAGAGAGCGATAGGATAGGGGAGGAAGAAGCAATCCTTGGCTTCCTTTAATATCCGGATACACCAATCCACATCTGCCGAGAAGCGATAGCGGAGGTCAAAGCAGGGGGACAGACTTCGCTTAGCGATGAAAGCTTGATGGCAGACGAGCATTCCTGATCGGAAGCTCTGCCAAGTGAGTTCTCGGGGAGGACGGAGGCGACGTAGACCTAGATCGCTACCATCGTTATCAATGAGGCGTGTATCTCCATAGATCACATCGGGAAGATGATCGATACAAGCCAACTTAACTAGCTCCTCTACGGTAGATGGTGCGGGGAGAGCATCGCCAGCATTAACGTACCAGATGTACTCACCCGTAGCATGCTTGAGTCCCTTGTTCATCGCGTCATAGATCCCTTTGTCTGGTTCGCTGAAAACGTTTGCTCGAGGAGCTAGCTTCTGCACAAGCTCTAGCGTATTATCCTTTGAAGCCCCATCAATGATGAGATATTCGATGTTCGAATAGGTCTGAGCTTGGATGCTACGGAGGGTACGGGAAATCGTTTGTTCCGCATTGTAGCAAACGGTGATGATCGTGATACGTGGAGTCATAGAGAGGTGGATGTGGGTCGGAGGCTTTGCTGATATTGCTGGATGAGGGCTCGGGCTACGGATGGAGCTGTAAAGGGACGAGTACTTTCTCGGCAGACTTCTGGCGAGTAAGCAGATGACTTCTCGCTGGAGTCTCTCTCGAGAATTGACACAATAGCATCCGCATAAGCCTTGGTGTCAAAGGGAGAGATCAGTCGACCATTTTCTCTATCCCGGATAATGTCTTCGGGACCTCCACATCGGAAACTAATGACAGGTGTACCTACGGAGAGTGCTTCGACGAGTGTCTGTCCAAAGGTCTCGAATAGACTTGTTGAGAGGAGTAGACTACTATGGCGATAGATCTTGGCCATAGCCTGAGGATCCCTTATTGTACCCAGAGTTACGTAGGGGAGAGCAAGGTCAGCAAAGGCTTCTACATTTCGCATTCCTCCGACTAGGACTAGCGTCATCTTCTCGGCAAGGGCTGGATAGTTTGCTTGGAGGTGACGAGCGATCTGCTTGAGGAGCTCTGGACCTTTTACCTCTTCATCTAGTCGGGCGGCTACAAGTGTGAGATAGTAGCGTCCAGCTTGATACCAAGCAGGTGGTTCCTCTCTTTCTCCGCTAGCAGGGGAGAAGAGATCGGAGTCAATGGGGTTAGGTAAGACCAGAGGAGAGGGGAAGCCTTTCATCAGCTGACCTTGGCAGAAAAGCTGTGCTTCGATAGTGCTAACTGCGATGTAGCGAAAGGGGGCTTGGCTCAGGAAGCTCTTCTTTTTTAGCAGGCTCTTAGAGAAGTCCTGCTCGGTATGACTAGCTAGTAGCGGGCAGAGCCCGCAACCCAAGGTATAGCGAGAGCAGAGCTGTGCGCCGAGCGAGCTAAATTCTAGCGGGAGATGACAGCCTCCCGTACCCATCCAGAGATCATGTAGTGTCACAAAGATAGGCTTACCCAGCTGTGCTAGACGGCGGAGGCTGGAGAGGGAGAGAAACCCTTGGTTGATCCAATGGAGATGGAGCACATCAGCATCCTGGACCCAAGGGTGAGAGGCGAGGTCGAAACCAAAGCGAGCGGAAGAGAAGCGGAAGAGCTGACGTCGAGAGCGCCCGTTGCGAAGGTAGATCTCTAAGCGCTCTGCAAGGAAGCTAAACTTTCCCCACCAGCGCCGTCCTAAGTTGGAAGCAACGGAGGTGATCCTCGGATCATTTAGCTGTTTCTTTAGGACGAGCATCCGAGCATCCACTCCTGCTTGGCAGAGTGCCTCTAGCTGACGGCGTGCCGACTCTGCTGCCCCTCCTCCGAGGTCAGCAGTGCAGAGGAGTAGTACCTTGAGAGGTGTGCTGGAGGAGATCCCTTCGCAGGCCATTGTCTTAGCTACGTGGTCGGGTGAAGCGTGCTGGGAGCTTGCCCTCTAGCATCGTCATCAGCTCGGGGGTGATACGTAATACAAGGAGGCTAGCCAGTAGGGCCAGCCCTACGATTGCACTACGTACGATGAGGTCTGCCCATACCCAGTCCAATCGAGGAAGTAAGCTATCTGCTCCCCAGGCAATAAGGGTGATCGGGACTATGTACAGCATACGCCCTGTGAAGGGGTGTATGCGCAGTCGCCAGCTGAGAAGCCCTTGCTGTAGACCATAGCTGACGAGGTTCGTCAGGAGCATCGCTAGCGCTGCACCTAGCGTACCTAGGCGAGGGATGAGGAAGAGGGTAGAGAGGAATGACATCACCAGGACGCTGATGGTATAGTAGACATTCCAGTGGTAGTAGCGAGAGGTACTGACGACGGTATGACTACATGTGAGTGTCAGCTCGACGAGCTTGGCAAGTCCAAGATAGAAGAAGATCCATTTCCCCCCAGCGAACTGATCTCCGTTGGGCATAATGCTGAAGATATTGTCAATGTTCACCCAGATCATAGCGAAGATCAGCAGGCCTGAGAGTAGCTGATAGAAGGCTACGAGGCGATAGACCTCTTCGACCCGCTGGTTATCTCCCTGCTTAGCGGCCTCGGCGATCTTAGGTGCAGCGACATTGAGGATAGCTCTCATCGGGATCTCGATAATAGATACCATGTAGAAAGCCATCGTGTAGACCCCAGCGGAGGAGAGCCCACCCTTGTCGACGAAGGCTACCATGAAGAGGTCCATACGCCCCGCTAGGGTGATACCTACCGAGGTTAGTGTGTAGAGAGCTGTGTAGCGATAGAAGCCTCGGCGCATCTCGGTGGAGACATAGTGAGGGTTATGCCGTAGGCTTAGTGGGGTGATACGACCTAGATAGATACCACTAGCGAGCATACATGCTCCGAAGCTCCCGATGAAGCCCCATACCATCGTCGTGAAGTCGATATATCCGAAGGCATAGAGTAGGTAAACGGCGAGCTGAAGCACACGAAGGAGTACTTCCTTGATCCCCTTAGGTACAGCGACACGTAGGAGCTGGTAAGTGTAGAGCTCGAAGATCGTCCATCCCATCGTAAATAGGGTCAATGGGATGACACCATAGTAGAAATCGGCCAGTAGAGGACTATTCTTGCTATAGAGAGCTATGAGGGGAGCCTTCGCGAGGATATAGAGGAGGGTCATCGCGACCGCTCCGATACATCCCACGACAGTGAGGTAGTAGAGGAAGCCGTGATTAGGTCCATCTTCCTTACGATAGGGATTCGTCTCGCTATCTCGGAAGAATGGGAAGTACCGACTAATAGAGTAAGTCATCCCAAGCATACCTAATCCAGCGAGCTGGGTAGCTAGCTCGGGGAGTAGACGTGTCAGTCCGATCTCTTCGGGGGTAAGGAACTTGGCTAGGATGAAGAAGGTCGTCAGGAAGCCTATCCCGACGCCGATGTAGGTCACGATGGTACCTGCGATGCTTTCCTTTGCTGCTAAACTCGCCATTTATCTATCTGCTCCGTCATAGCGACCTAGCTCTGGTCGCTGATGGAGTAAGTAAAAATCCATAAGGGTGAGGGCTGTCATCGCCTCGACTATGGGTACGGCACGTACACCTACGCAGGGATCATGTCGTCCGGTGATCGTTAGGCTAGTGGGAAGACCATCACGGTTGACGGTCTGCTGAGGGAGTGCTATCGAAGAGGTCGGCTTGAAGGCGGTGCGGAACGTAAGTGGGGCGCCTGTCGTGATGCCCCCTAGTAGCCCACCGGCATGATTCGTAGCCTGCTGAGGAGCGCCTTCCTCGCTGGGAAGGAGAGCGTCATTGCTCTCGGAGCCTCGCCGAGAGGCTAACGTAAAGCCTTCTCCAAGCTCGAAGCCTCGGGAGGCATTGATGCTGAGCATAGCTGCTGCCAGGCGTGAAGATAGCTTGTCGTAGATCGGTTCGCCTAGCCCTGCTGGGAGCCCGTATACTTCGCAGGAGATGATAGCGCCTAGGCTGTCGCCTGCACCCCTTGCCTGCTGGATTGCTTGTGCCATACGCTCGGCTGTCTCGGGGCAAGGGCAGGGGAGAACTTGATCATAGCGAAGCTGGAGTGACTGCAGATGCTGGGGGGTGGGATGGGATGCCGTCCACTCGGGTTGCTCCAGCTGAATAGCTCCGACTGTACTCAGATAGGCGAAGATAGATATACCTCTTGCCTCAAGCCATTGGCTCGCTAGTGCTCCAGCGACGACACGAGCGACCGTCTCTCGTGCAGATGCTCGTCCGCCACCTCGGGGGTCTCGGTGCCCATACTTCAAGGTATAGGTGAGATCGGCATGACCTGGCCGATAGGTATCAGCTAGGGCGGTGTAGTCTCCGCTTCGCTGATCTTCGTTCTCGATCATGAAGGCGATCGGAGTACCTAGGGTCTTGCCTTCGTAGATGCCTGAGAGGAAGCGCACTTGATCTGGCTCCTTCCGAGCGGTAGCTAGGAGCGATGCTCCAGGTCGTCTCCGACTTAGAGCGAGCTGGACCGCCTCTTCGTCGACTCTCCAGCCAGCGGGGAAGCCGTCTAAGACGCCTCCTAGGGCTAGCCCATGAGACTCTCCGAAGGTGGTAAGGCGTAGGTGTCTGCCGAAGCTGTTCATACTATATAATAGGTAGGCACGGATGCTTCATAGAGTAGCTATGAGGCATCCGTGCCTGAGGGTAAGATCGGGAGATTAGTGACCGCTACAGCTGCAGCCTCCACCACAGCCGTGTTGCTTCTCTTCACTCTCTCCATGGTCGTGGCCACAGCCACATCCGCAGCCATCATGACCGCCGAAGAACTTCTCAATCTCTTCCGCTGTCGCTTCGTGGACCTCACTTATCGATCCGATAAAGTGAAGATCTTCGCCAGCAAGAGGGTGATTGAAGTCGAGGACGATGACGTCGTCCTTGATTTCGACTACACTACCACGGACGACCTGCCCGTCTGGGGTGTGCATAGGTAGGGTAGCACCTTCGACGACGAGCTCATCGAGCTGACCCGAAGCATCGAGGAAGATCTCACGAGGGAGTGCCTGTACGGCTTCAGCCTCAGGCTGTCCGTAGGCATCTTCACACTTGAGGACGAAGTCAAACTTATCCCCAACCTTCAGACCAAGGAGCTGCTTCTCGAAGGCAGGGAGCATCATACCCATGCCTTGGATATACTCGAGGGGACGTTCGGGGGTGGTTTCCTCCATGAGGGTACGTTCGTTCTCATTGCCGACGTACAGTTCGTACTGGCAAGCGACGAACTTGTTAGGTGCTATCGTCATAACGGTAGTCTCTCTAAATAGGTTTGTTCTTGTGAAGCTCCACCTAAGTAGGCAGAGCGCGAATAGTGTACAAAGATAACGAATTTTAAGGCGTTTTGGTTGTGGCGCTTTTCCTCGGCTCTTGCCATGATAGCTCCTCCTTGGAGTAGAGGTCTACCTTGGTGCGGTCTAAGGTTTATCTTTCCGCTGACGAAGGTAGAGCTTGGCTGGGACGAAGCTAGAGGTTTCTCTTGGATAATGCTGATGTGAGGCGAGTGGCAGGTAAGCTGGATATAGGGGGAAGGCTGTGCTCTTGCAAAGGTAAAGATGAAGTCTTATCTTTGTGAGTAGAGAACGAGACCCAAAAGAGCCACGATGTCGATTGGGAGACTCATCAAGTATTAGTTGAAAACCGAGAATCGCTTCTGTGCCAATGGCGGGCTACAACGGCAGGCTTCGGCCTACGTTCACCTCTGATGATACAGTAGATTACAAAGGCAGAGAGGTACTCAAATCCTGTTTTTCGGAGTTTTCGCTTTATCCGCTCGTGGCTCTCCTCATGAAGTAGGTCACTCCTTCGCCTAGTACAAGGCTTGAGGGAGTGACCTCTCTCTTTTATCGTAGGTCAGATATACGCTGACCTACTCGGGAGTATCCGGTAGGGATAGACTCCCCGGATGCTATGAGCGCCTCGACGGATCCCATGGATGGGATGGTCGAGGCGCTAAGTGTAAGTGGGGATGGAGGTCGCTTGGGGCTATAGGGCGGGCAGGAGCTTGCCGAGATGGATGCCATTGGATCCCTTGACGAGGATCAAGCTATCCTGTAGAGGATGTGCTTCGAGATAGGGGAGAAGCTCTTCGACGGAGGGGAAGACCTCGGCCTTGTCGTCCGCTACCTTCTGCCATTCTGGCCCGCAGAGTAGGAGTCGGAGTGGGGGAGTCGTGGTGGCGGTGAGCTCGGCGAAGAGGCTTGCGTGAGCTTCGTGACTGCTTGCCCCGAGTTCGTTCATGTCTCCGAGGATAGCGACACGGGGGAGATCCGCAGGAGGGAGCAGGAGGAAGTTCGTCAGCGCCGTACGCATGCTGGAGGGATTGGCATTGTAGGCGTCAGCGATGACCCGATTCCCTCGGGATGTACGCATGAACTGAGAGCGACTATTGCTAGGTGTGTACTGGCTCAAGGCTTCGCAGATCTTCGCAGGGGGTACATCGAAGTAGGTGCCGATCGTGACCGCTGCCAGCGCATTCGGTAGGTTGTAGTCTCCGACGAGCTGGGTCGTCACTTCGTAGGCCTCGGGGCTTAGAGTCTCGGCTGACCAGCGGAAGCGGAGGAAGAGCCCCTCGTCCACATGGGGAAGCAGTGCCCCTTGGACGGTGGACTGCCCTGCGGTGCTGTAGCTAAGGCGTGTCTCACCCTCACTCATTGACGTGAGTGTGGCATCGTCAGCGTTGTAGAAGATGATCCCATCGTGCAAGCGTAGATATTCGTACAGCTCACCCTTAGTGCGACGAACACCCTCGAGCGAACCGAAACCCTCGAGGTGTGCCTGCCCGATATTCGTGATGAGCCCGTAGTTAGGGTGGGCGATAGCTGTCAGCTCGGCTATATCTCCGGGCTTGCTAGCCCCCATCTCAATGAGTGCCAACTGATGATGGGAGCGGAGGCGAAGCAGGGTCAGCGGTACGCCGATGTGGTTATTGAGGTTCCCCTCGGTATAGAGTAAGTTGTAGCTTTGGGCAAGGACTGCGGCGGTAAGCTCCTTGGTTGTGGTCTTACCATTCGTGCCGGTGATGGCGATCACGGGTAGCCCTAGGGTGTCACGGTGGTGTGCTGCCAGTAGCTGAAGCGTATGTAGGCTGTCTTCGACGAGGAGCATCCGCTCATCGGTGGCATAGCTTGGGTCGTCGATGATAGCATAGGCCGCTCCGGCAGAGAGGGCTGCTTCGGCGTAGGCATTGCCGTCGAAGCGCTCTCCACGTAGTGCGAAGAAAAGTCCGTCCTTAGGTATGCGCCGGCTGTCGGTGCTGACTTCGGGGTGACGAAGGTAGATGGCGTAAAGCTCTTCGAGAGTGATCATAGCTTGTCGGATAGGGAGATCGTGGCTTGTCGGAGGGTGATAGTCTAAGGAGTGTCTTGACCTTCTTGCCACAAAAATGTACCCAAAGGTACGACAAATCAAGAGGTGAGAACAAGGGAAAGGGAGCTCCCCTGCCCCTCCTGCTACCGTGCGGTGAGATAAGGGATAGTCGTTGCTGGTGGAAAGGTAGAGCTTCGCTTATCTAAAGGTCTACCTTCCCTCGGGTAAAGGTCTAGCTTCTCTGAGCCTAGAGAATAGGCTCTCCTAGAGTAATGTTTTAGGCGTTTTTCTTCTTGTCTAGACCGCATAGATCTCGAGACTCTACGATGCTGGCTGTCACGATAATGAAAAATTTAAGGAAAGGCATACGTCTTACACTTATTTAGCGTATCTTTGCAACAGAAGCAACTAAAGCTATATCAACCTCAAATAGATCAATAATATGGTTAGTTACAAGGAACTTGGTCTCGTCAATACGCGCGAGATGTTCGCAAAGGCAGTCAAGGGTGGCTACGCTATCCCTGCTTTCAACTTCAACAACATGGAGCAGCTCCAGGCAATCATCGGCGCTGCTGTAGAAACGAAGTCCCCCGTCATCCTTCAGGTATCTAGTGGCGCTCGCAAGTATGCGAACCAGACGCTGCTTCGCTACATGGCTCAGGGTGCAGTGGAATACGCTAAGGAACTCGGATGCCCTAACCCACAGATCGCTCTTCACCTCGACCACGGGGATAGCCTTGAGCTTTGTAAGAGCTGTATCGAGATGGGATTCTCGTCAGTGATGATCGACGGTTCACACCTGCCTTACGATGAGAACGTAGCTCTTACGCGTTCGGTCGTTGAATATGCACACCAGTTCGACGTCACCGTAGAGGGTGAGCTCGGTGTCCTCGCAGGTATCGAAGACGATGTCGTAGCTGAGCACCACACTTACACGGAGCCAGAAGAAGTAATCGACTTCGTTAGCAAGACCGGCGTAGACTCTCTCGCTATCTCTATCGGTACGTCTCACGGAGCTAACAAGTTCACTCCAGAGCAGTGCAAGCGTGATGCCAACGGTATCCTCGTACCTCCCCCTCTCCGCTTCGATATCCTCGCTGAGATCGAGAAGCAGATCCCAGGATTCCCCATCGTCCTTCACGGTTCTTCCAGCGTACCTCAGGACGAAGTCGCTACGATCAACCAGTACGGTGGCGCACTCAAGGATGCTGTAGGTATCCCTGAAGAGCAGCTCCGTCAGGCAGCTAAGAGCGCCGTATGTAAGATCAACATCGACTCCGATGGCCGTCTCGCTATGACCGCTGCTATCCGCAAGGTCTTCGCTACGAACCCTGCAGAGTTCGACCCACGTAAGTACCTCGGTCCAGCACGTGACTCCCTCAAGAAGCTCTACATGCACAAGATCGAAAACGTACTCGGATCTAACAATCGTCTCTAAGACATATCTTGCTCCTCACACCCACCTCTAGGCGGGAGATGGAGCACCTGAAAGAGGCTACCTGCTCGCCCTCACGCCTTGCGCGGGGAGGAAGCAGGTAGCCTCTTCCGTTTGACTTATCCTACCTTACCTTATTATATGCATCGTCTCTTCACGCTCCGTGAGCACCCCTACGGAGCTTATCCTTTCGATCAAGTCCAGGTAGAAGACTTCCGTCCTGCCTTCACCGAGGCTATTGCCGAGAAGCGTAGCGAGGTCGAAGCGATCATCCAGCAGGCCGAGGCTCCTACCTTCGCTAATACCATCGTGGCTCTTGAGCGTAGTGGTGCTAAGCTCGAGTGGCTCTCTGGACTCTTCTTCAATCTCCTACATGCCGAGGCTACGGACGAACTGATGACTATCAGCCAGGAGATCAGTCCTGAGCTTTCGGCACTCTCGTCATTTATTCTCCTTTCCGAAGGACTCTTCGATCGTATCCGTACGGTATGGGAGCAGCGTGAGAGCCTTGGATTGGATGCCGAAGATGCCCGTCTGCTCTTCCGTACCTACGAGAGCTTCAGTGAAAGTGGAGCCTTGCTCCCCGAAGAGAAGAAGGAGCGTCTTCGTCAGGTCAAGCGAGAGCTTAGCG